>Ga0164243_10000117_pt1 | contig 200512 bp, 184 predicted proteins | sample OricompcompostOP_FD_108781 | JGI IMG/M metagenome (GOLD analysis project Ga0164243, IMG submission 108781) | Organic Plus compost microbial communities from Emeryville, California, USA - Original compost - Organic plus compost (OP) | ecosystem: Engineered > Solid waste > Mixed feedstock >... | reverse complement strand
GTTTGGCCTGGGGTACAGCTACCAGTTCGGCACGCGCAACGAGACACTCAACCGGAGCATCAGCAACAACACCCATGAGCTGGGGCTGAGCTACCGATTCGGCGCGGCCATGGGGCTGCTGTAGTGAGACCCTGAGCAGTTAATCAGGGCGTAATCATAATGTGCGCCTTATACGTGCCTTCATCCATTAACCACGGCATGCCGGGCGCCGCAGGCTTATTAGACAGGCCGAGATCTGCCGCCTTAGCGTAAGGAATATAAACGACATATCGTCGTTTCGCCTCGCGTATTTCCCCGGTTTGAAGATCCAGGTTCGCACGGTCGCCCGAATAACCATAAAGGGTTGTAGGCGTTTGCGGCATATGCAGCTTTCCGGCCCTGATCTCCGCTTCACGGATGGAATCGCGTTCAGCGCGCTTGCCCTCCGCGGTAAGTTGCCGTCCACGGGCCATAAATGGCTCTAAACTGGTGGGGTAGGCAAAGGCCTGTAGCGTGCTACCACCCTGACGGGTGTCGGGCGCTAAGCAAACAAAGTCGTTAGTGCCCTCTCTCAGCAAAATAAATTCTCCATCAGGGGCGTAGCCGTATACCGCCGCGCCTGCCCGTTTTTCCTCCGGAGCCGCCATGACGGCGATCTTGATCAGCACTTCCGGCGATAGCGCTTGAGGAGCTTGCTGTGCACGGGCCCCAGTCCCATATAGGATGAACACGAAGTAGAGCAACTTTTTCATAACGGTCTTATATTATCTTGGTCTTTAATGACCATAAATATAGTTACACTAAATCACATTTATTGCTTTATCTTCAAAAGTTGTACTGTATGACTCTTCCTTTGCCGCTTCCTAACAAAATAATACAACGAAACTCCATAATCCTTAACCGTATCAATAATTGCAAATAAATTATTTTCAAAGCATCATATAGAAAGGTAGTTTTGGAAACTAATCATTTACGATATGGAGAATTTGAAAAAGAAATCTACCGTAGAGGACATACGAGCCCGTTTTGACAACGATGTGGAACGCTTCTCGAACTTGGATACGGGTCAGCAGACTACCGTTGATGCGGCGTTCAACATGGAACTTATTATCGATTGCATTATGGCACAATCGCCTAATCTGAAAACGGTCTTGGATGTCGGCTGTGGGGCCGGAAATTATACTTTGAAGCTGCTGTCGAAGAAGTCGCCGTTGGATTGCACGTTGCTGGACCTGAGCCAGCCAATGCTTAACCGGGCGAAGGAACGTGTTGCGGCAGTCAATTCGGGTACGATTACTTTAGTGCAGGGCGATATCCGCACGGCCCAGCTCCCCGAGAACCATTTTTGCACAATCGTGGCGGCCGCGGTACTGCACCACCTTCGTGATGACAAAGACTGGGAAGCGGTATTTGCCAAACTGTATCGCTTGTTGAAACCCGGCGGAAGTTTGTGGATAGCCGATCTGGTGACGCAGGAGACACCCGCTATCCAGCGACTGCTTTATAAGGAGCGTTACGGTGAATATTTGACCGGACTAAAGGATGACACTTATCGAGATAGTGTATTCGCGTATATTGAAAAAGAAGATTCCCCCCGTTCACTGAATTTTCAGTTAAAGCTGTTGGAAAAGGTAGGCTTCCGAAAAGTGGAGTTGCTACACAAACACCTTTGTTTTGCATCATTCGGAGCAATCAAGTAGCGGGCGCAGGAACTCTTAGGTTCATGTTTTTAGAATATTTCTAAATTAATTGTTTAGAATCAATTTAAATTATAGTTTTGCTGAGAACGGATAAGGCTTTACACCGACCTGATCTCCGCCTGCTACCGTTTGTGGGAAGCAGGAGGCTGGAATTCGACTTGCGGTGTGTTCACGGCGAATTGGGGACGCGTGACGGTTAACACGCATCACTTCGCAACGGGGAATATGATATTGTATCGGTTATGGCCGGTGGTACCTTCACAAAAGGGCGCAACATCGCCTCGCGTGTGGCGCACAAGTTTTTGATGATCTTCTGAAGATCAAATACCTTAGGCATGAAAGCACGGACAATTAAAAATTGGTTTAACGTCCACAAATGGACGAGCTTAATATGCACGGTATTCTTATTGATGCTGTGTATTACCGGACTGCCGTTGATTTTTTATGAGGAAGTAGACCACTTGATCCACGAGGCGCCTGAGGTATCCGAGCCCGGAACGGTTCCGTTGTCCAAAGACAAGGTGCTTCAGGCGGCGATGGATGAGATCCCGGGTAAGGAAGTAAAGTACATCTTTTGGGATCAGGACCACCACCCCGGCCAGATGTTTGTAACGCTGGCCGACTCTTCCGAGGCACCGATCGAGGCAGACCATTACCTCACGATGGACGAGCACGCTGCCGCCGTGTTGGAAACGCCGCCTAACGAAATAGATTTCATGCTATTCATGTACTACCTACACGTGGAAATGCTGGCCGGGGTGCCGGGCATGCTGTTTTTGGGCTTGATGGGTGTCTTGTTTATTGTGGCGATAGTCTCTGGCGTGGTGTTGTACGGCCCTATTATGAAGCGTTTCGACTTTGGCATGATCCGTACCGAAAAATCGGCGCGGTTGCGTTGGCTTGACCTCCATAATCTGCTGGGCATTGTCACGTTGGTTTGGGCTTCGGTAGTTGGGGTAACGGGCGTCATCAACACCTTGGCGACGCCGGCGCTGGAAAGTTGGCGTGCGGGGCAATTGGCGGAGTTAGTGGCTGCGTATAAAGATCAGCCAAAAGCAAAAGGCAAATTAAGCTCGATTCAGGCAGCCCTCGATACGGCCCAGGCAGCGGCGCCGGATATGGAAGTGTCGTTTGTAGCTTACCCGGGTACGCTCTATTCAAGTAACCACCATTATGCCGTCTATATGGTCGGTAAAACGCCGCTTACCTCACGGATCATTAAGCCAGCCCTGATCGACGCCAAAACCGGATCATTGACCGCCATGCGGGATATGCCCTGGTACCTCAAGACGATATTTATCTCCCAGCCTTTCCATTTTGGCGATTATGGAGGTATGCCAATGAAAGTTATGTGGGCGCTGTTCGACTTGCTCACCATCGTCGTGCTGATCTCCGGATTGTATCTTTGGTTTGCTCGCCGCAAAGCGAAAGCCATACAGTTGAAGCGAATGGTAGAAAATGCAGAGTCGTTGACCCTTTTAACTACCGTAGAAGATGTCGAATAACAGGAGTACATGGACCAGGCTATGGGGCATGCCTATATTTGTTGGGGCCGTTACATTAATGGGCCTATTGGCGGCTATTATGGAGATAGGATTTATCTGGCACGCAATGTCGTGGATAATGCTGGCCATTCCGCTTTTCGTTGTGGCGAGGTACGGCTTTCGGTTTTTCCGGTAATATACGGATTACCTGTTCAGACCAAGTTAGGGAAGCGGATCGGCGTCATGACGGACTACCTGTCCGATTGCGTTCGATGACATATCAGCAGTTGCGGATTCTTTCGAGCCGAAGGGAAAAAGTTTACCTTTGGAGAAAAAGGCCACCATGAAATGCTATCAATTTTTCGTTGCGTTATTGCTATTGGCGGGGACTCGTAGCGTTAACGCTCAAACTCCAATCCCTTTCACACTTCTCGAGTCGGGCCATATCCTGATTGAAGCGGCTTTCAACGGCGTCGCCGGAAACTTCATTTTTGACACTGGGGGAGGGCATAACCTGCTGTTCGACAGTTTTGCGAGAAAGCTTGGTCGTTCCGAAACCCCCAATTTTTTTACCGCGCATCGAGCTACCGGGGAAGCCCTCACCGTTCCGATTTATTACATCGATAGCCTTACAATTGGAGAGCTGGTCGTCAGAAATCAGGTTTATAGTACCTTTGATTTAAACGTAAGTGGTATTGACGGTATAATATCCCTTCAGCCGTTCGAACACACGCCGGTGACGATCGATTTTGAAAATCAGATAATCTCCTTTGAAGAACCGAAAGCGGAAGAAAAGCAGCATTATATCGATATTCAAATAGCGGATTATGCAGGCAAGGCCTTGGATATTTTTACCAATGTACGGCTGAATGATCAGGTTACGATCCAAGTGCTGCTCGATTCAGGAGCCGGCAATAGTTCATTTTGGTTCAATGCGCGGCTTATGGATATCCTGAAATTGGAAAAAAGCGGATTTGAAATGACAACGAAGACGAGTGAATTTGATCCAGAGCAAAGTAATGTGTTTTATCGGGGTGCCGTGCGAAGCGTGCAAACGGAGAATGGCTATCCAAGAAAAGAGAACCTGAACGCCATGTTTGTGGAGGGCATGATCTACGAGGGGAAGACGGGCATCGATTGGCTCGGAAGCAGAATTACCATAAGTATTCCTGAAAAGCGGATTTACCTGTTTGATCAGAAAAATGCTAATTCTAGGTGATCTTTCTCTCCAAAAAGGCACATATAAGAAAAGAGTATCATGACTGAGACGTCGAAACACCTAATTGGTGAGGAAGGCCGTAAAGCGATGTTTACCACGCTGTACGAAGAGGGCTTTCATGGGGTCGCCCAATACGTTGCGCGGCGAGGCGGTACGCTTGAGGAGGCTGAGGACGTTTTTCAGGACGCGTTGATCCTATATTATGAGAAAATGCGCGACGGATCATTGGAGCTGCACCAGCGTGAATCCGCTTACCTATTCGGTATCGCACGCTACCTGTGGAATAAACGTTATCGTGAAAGTATGCGGTATACTTCCCTCGATAATTTAATGGCCGACTTCGAAGGCGGAGTAGAAGGAGAACCATGGGCGGAACGGTCCGAACAGCAAGTAGCCATGAAGCGGATCGTCCGACTACTGCAACATGCGGGAAAGCGCTGTATGCGGTTGCTTACGGCATACTACTACGAAAGGCTCGATATGGACAATGTGGCAAGCCGCTTTGGATTTTCCGGAAAGCGCTCGGCTACGGTGCAAAAGTTTAAGTGCCTGCAAAAGGTAAAACAATTGGTCAACGAAAAGTCCTTACAATATGAAGACTTCATGGAGTGAATGGCAATGGCGGGAGGATTGCCTATTGGGCAACGCTTCTGGCGAAGAGCGGGCGCTTTTTGAAGCCAAACGGCTGGTCGACCCAGAGTTTAATGAGAGCATCCGTTGGCAGCAGGCCACGTATGCGGTGATTCGTGCATATGGACGCGCCGAGCTACGCGCGGAGTTAAAGCAAGTACATCAGCGGCTGTTTGCCGATCCTGCTCACCGGTCGTTTGTAGAGAAGATAAAATCACTTTTTTAACAGGCTGACTTTCAATATGTAAATCACGTCTTGGCTGACGTGTGGCGCAAGCTATGTCTTTATTTATTCAAGTCAATAGTCAATAATGAACTGGTACAAAAATGAATTCCGAAATTATGCAGTGCACGACCAACGTCTCAGTGGCCTGATGGTAGACCAATTTATTTCCGCGGTGTCTCGGACGCCAATTCCGGTGGCGATGACCCCGTACATTACGGAAGAGCGTCATCTCAATGTTGCACAGATGGACGTGTTTTCTCGTCTGATGGTCGACCGTGTGATCTTTTTGGGCGAACCGGTGGACGACCGGGTAGCGAATATTATACAGGCTCAGTTGCTCTTCCTGCAGTCTACCGATCCGAAAAAAGATATTCAGCTTTATATCAATTCACCCGGTGGTTCGGTATACGCCGGCCTTGGTATTTACGACACGATGCAATATATCGAACCGGAAGTCGCCACCATTTGCACCGGTGTTGCGCTTTCGATGTGCGCGATATTGCTCTGTGCCGGTGCTAAGGGCAAACGGGCTGCACTTAAGCATGCACGAGTAATGATCCATCAGGCTTCCGGAGGGATGCAGGGCACGGCCGCCGATATGGATATTAGCACGCGCCAGATTCTTCGGATCCAACGGGAACTTTACAACATCATCGCTTCGCACAGCGGACAACCTTATGAGCGGGTAGACGCGGCGTCGAATCGGGATTATTGGATGACGGCCTTGGACGCGCGGGACTTTGGTATGATTGATGAAGTATTGGGTGGGTGAACAGACAAACTTTCGCGCTATACCGGTGTTTTATAGTTAAAAAAAACTATGAAGCATCATCTAAAATGGTATATCGGTGCGGCAGCCCTGATCAGCGGGGGGATGCTGGTATACCAGGCGTGCAAAACTATCCCCGTAAATGCGACGGCCGTAAAACCCTTCGACATCGAAAGATACTTGGGAAGGTGGTATGAGATTGCACGCTTTGACTACCGTTTTGAGCGAAACCTCAATAACGTGACCGCGCAATATGCCTGGGGAGAAGACGGGAAAATAACCGTCACAAATCGTGGATTCAACACCAAAACGGGAGAATGGAAGCAAGCTGAAGGCGAAGCCAAATTTGTAGGCGCGAAGGACGAAGCCCGGCTCAAGGTTTCTTTCTTTGGCCCGTTCTATTCGGGCTATAACGTGATCGCCATCGACCCGGAATACCGCTATGCGTTGGTTGCCGGGGAAAGCCTGAAATACCTTTGGATTCTTTCCCGGGAAAAAACTATTCCTGAATCGGTAAAGGCTGCATACTTGAGGCAGGCTGAGTCGATTGGTTACGATACTAATAAGCTGATTTGGGTGGCGCACGACAAATAGCGTGCTTCGGCTGAAGCACCGCGCGGTGCGGCTCAGCCATTTAGTGTGCATAAAAAAAGGTACTTTCCAAATAGAAAGTACCCTTCGTATATTAAGGAATAGTAGTTCGCTTACCAACGGCTTTTCTCGCGGCGTTTGCTCGAGAAATCCCGGAAGCCATTCCCATCGCTGTATTCGCGGCGCCTGCGGCCTTCCCCGCCGCCATTGCGGTAGGGCTTACTGCCTCCACTACGTTTTTCGCTACGGCCCTGACCTTCACTGGCATTTTCTACCCGTACAGTTCGGCCATTGAAATCAACCTGTTGAAATCCGCTAAATACCTTGTCTACGGAGGAATTTTCCACCTCGAAGAACGTATAAACGCCCTTGAGATCAATTTTTCCGATTGCTTTTCCGCTGATTCGGGTATTGTTGCAGATATAACCGAGCATCTCACCCCGGGTAAAGTTATCTACTGAGCCGAGGTTGATAAAGAGTCGGGTATAGTCCGACTTGTAGCCGTCGCGGCCAAAACGCTCGCCTTTGCCTTTTCGGTCGCCCCGCGCTTCCCGGCTTTCGTTGGGATCCACATTCAGGTCCGGCGCGTGCTGGTAGTACTCTAAAAAGCGGTTGAACTCGAGAGATGTGAATCGTTTGATGATCTCTTCCTTGCTGAGGTCAGCAAAACTATCCATAATCTGTGGCAAAAAGGGATCAATGTGATCGTCGTTTACCGCTACCTGCTGGACTTTATGTATCAGCGCAAAAAGTTGCTTCTCAACAACGTCTTTGCCTTTGGGCACTTCCATTTTGACGAATGGCTTTCCAATCACTTTTTCGATTTGACGGATTTTGCCAAGTTCCTTCAGGTTTACCAAAGAAAGGGATACACCGGTTTTTCCGGCACGTGCCGTACGTCCGCTTCGGTGGGTGTAGTTTTCGATTTCATCAGGCAACGAGAAGTTGATGACGTGTGTAACATCGTTGACATCAATGCCCCTCGCCGCTACGTCCGTGGCGATCAACAGCTGTAAGCTGCGGTCACGATAGCGTTTCATGACTTTGTCACGCTGTTGTTGCGACAAGTCGCCATGCAGGGCATCGGCATTGTACCCGTCTTTGATTAATGCTTCGGCAATTTCTTGTGTTTCTATTTTGGTACGGCAAAACACGATACCGAAAATTTCCGGGTTGGAGTCTACAATACGCTTGAAGGCAGCATATTTGTCACGTGCACGGATCACGTAGTAGTGGTGCTCAATGTTAGCATTCCCACTGTTTTTTGTGCCGACCGTCAACTCAAACGGATCAGTCATGTAGTTTTTTGCGATCCGCCGTACTTCTGCCGGCATTGTGGCTGAAAACAGCCACGTCTTTTTTTCTTCGGGAGTCGTCGAAAGGATGTTGTTAATGTCTTCTTGAAAGCCCATGTTGAGCATTTCATCGGCCTCGTCCAATACGACGTACTTTACCTGGGAGAAATCGATGGCATTGCGGCCGATAATATCCAGCATACGACCCGGTGTAGCCACTACGATCTGAACGCCGCGGCGAATCTGCCGCAACTGATCACTAATGCTTGCACCGCCGTAAACTGCGACGACATGTACGTTTGGAATGTACTTGGCAAATTTTTCAATGTCTTTGGCAATCTGCAGACACAACTCACGGGTAGGACACAAGACCAGCGCCTGGGGTTGTTTCTGTGAAAAGTCCAAAAGTTCTAATAGAGGTAGACCAAAAGCTGCTGTTTTGCCGGTACCGGTTTGGGCTAATCCGACAAAATCGTTGCTGCCTGTAAGGAGTACGGGAACGGCTTGTTCCTGAATGGGAGTGGGTTTTTCAAAGCCCAGCTCACTAACGGCATTAACAATGTCATGACGGATCCCCAGTTCAATAAATGGGTTCATCAATAAGTAAATTACAATAGGCTCTATTGCCTAAGGCGGTGCAAAGGTACGGCTAATTTATTTAATAAACAATGATTTAATAAACAATCAGTTAATTAGCTTCGCCGGTCGGCTGGATGCCGTTAATGTGATTAATGCATATGAACTACAATAAGGGTAAAAAGTGGAGGTATGCCATGCCAATCAGAATGGCGCTGCCGAAGCTAAGTAAGGTGCCGATCAAAACGTATTCCGTGAGCTTACGGTCCTTTCCATGCCGGAGGTCGCCAAAGCGAAAGATAGACTTGGCTGCCAGTAGGAAGCCTATAGCTTCCCAGTGCCCGGTTATGACGAATAAAAATACAAAGAGACGCTCAAGAATGCCAATAAAGCGCCCCGCTTTTACGAGGGATTCATCAGGTATTTCACGGGTTTCGGGACCCCACTGGGCAATAAGCATGCGGATGACCACCGCGGGGACGAAGACGGCCAGAGCCAGAGCCGTGGCGAACGGCACCAGCGTTGGAGAAATGAAGTCGGAGACCGGCATCGAAAAAGGTTCATATACGTAAGCGACCGCAGCCAGCAATACGATATGAAGTAATTGGTCAACGGAAAAAAACCAAAGTGCGTAACGGTCTTTTTCGAGGTAAAGTTTAGCAAGGTCAAGTAGGTAATGGGAAATCAGGATCACGCCGAAACCCCACCAGTAGTGCAGCTGGAAACCAAGTACGACAGCCAATGCGATGGCGTGGATAAGCAGGTGGGCGTACAGTTTGGTCGACCGGTACCGGTGCCGCCGTTTGTCGGCTACCCATTTGTCGGGTTGAAAACAAAAGTCGCCGATAATATGGGCCAGTAATAGTTTTAAAAAAAGTATCATTTTTTTATTTGTTGGTGGATCAGTTCTTTAAAATAGGCCTCCAGGTGCCTGATTTCCTCATAACCCGCGCGCTGCTGCCGCTCACTTACGCGCCCTTGGCTGATACCAATCATTTTTGCAAGTTCCAGTTGTGTTTTTTGGGGGTGGCGCAAAGAAAGCGCTATGATTTCAGCGGAGTTGACCGTCCATCGATCCATCGTGAGTAAGGCAAGCTCAAGGCAGAGATTGATGATGCGGTCTACCTTTTGCCACGGAGATTTAAGCGCAAGGGTATTTTTTTTTAATTGGTCGAATAATCGACCCGCTGAGACGAAAGCGTCACCACCGGATTCGCTGATCCGCGGGGCATCATATGTTTTTTCGCCGATACCTATCCCCATTCGAACATCCAGTCCAGGGATGCGCTTTATTTCAGCCTTGATATACAGCGCTTCGCTGAGCACGTTTTCCGGAGCAGCCACTTCAAGTTGAAAACTGTCACCACGGGTAATTTCCCAAGTCTTCGGTGAGGTCCCGTGCCGTTCGAGCGCCTCTTTTAATGTAGTCAGCCAAGTGTTTGGCGGCACCTGCTGAGAATTGATGATATCTCCATTGATTACGCCGATCATAAAGGAATCTTAATAAGTTAACCAAATGTAAGCGTAAACTTTGGCTTAAGCAAATTTATCTGCCTGTAAACAGATATTTTATACTATCTGCCTATAGACAGATATTTATGTTTATCTGTCTGTGAACAGATAATGCATTGCGCTACTTTTGTATAACGCCTATTTTCGCTACTTTTGTGAGAAATATTCACGTACGTAGTAAATGACCAGTAAAGAAATCCGCGAAGCTTTTTTAGCTTTTTTTAACAGTAGGGGGCACCAAATCGTCCCATCGGCTCCCGTCGTAGTCAAGAACGATCCCACGCTTATGTTTACCAATGCGGGAATGAACCAGTTTAAGGATTTCTTTTTGGGTGAGGCACATCCGCGATATACGCGAGTGGCCGATACACAACGGTGCCTGCGGGTGTCGGGCAAGCATAATGATCTGGAGGAAGTAGGGGTCGATACCTATCACCACACGCTTTTTGAAATGTTGGGCAACTGGAGCTTTGGGGATTACTTCAAGAAAGAAGCTATCACCTGGAGTTGGGAACTCATCACCGAGGTATACCGTATCCCAAAAGACCGGCTGTATGTCACGGTATTTGAAGGTGACAACCAAGACGGCCTCCCCAAAGATGCCGAAGCTCATGACTTTTGGAAGGAGGTAATCGATGAGGACCGCATCTTGTTGGGTAACAAAAAAGATAACTTTTGGGAAATGGGCGACACGGGCCCCTGCGGCCCCTGCTCCGAAATCCACGTAGATTGCCGGCCCGATATCGAACGTCAAACTGTTGATGGTAAAACGCTCGTAAACGCGGATCACCCCCAGGTAATTGAAATCTGGAACCTGGTGTTTATGCAATTCAATCGCCAAAAAGATGGTACACTGAAGCCATTGCCGGAGAAACATGTCGATACCGGTATGGGATTTGAGCGATTGGTGCGTGTCATTCAGGGAAAAACTTCGAACTACGATACAGACGTTTTCCAACCCCTCATTGGCTATATCGCCGAACGGGCCGGAATCCCGTACGGCCATAACGAACAGACCGATATCGCCATGCGGGTACTGGCAGACCATATCCGGGCCATTAGTTTTGCTATTGCCGACGGCCAGTTGCCTGCGAATAATAAGGCCGGTTATGTCATCCGGCGTATTCTACGACGCGCCGTACGTTATGGCTACACGTTTTTGGGCTTTAAGGATCCTTTCTTGCACGAACTCGTTCCGTTGCTCGCTCGACAGTTTGAAGGTGTTTTTGATGAGCTGTCTGCCCAACAGGATTTCGTACGGAAAGTCGTGCTGGAGGAAGAGCAATCCTTTTTGCGTACCCTTGTGACCGGTGTGCAACGGTTTGACGCCTATACGGCCGGTAACACCTCGATATCGGGCGAATTCGCCTTTGAACTCTACGACACTTTTGGATTTCCTATAGATCTTACCGCATTATTGGCCCGCGAAAAAGGGCTTTCTGTAGATATGGAAGGCTTTCAGCAAGCACTCGAAGCCCAAAAGAGCCGATCCCGTGCAGCGACAGCCGTCGATACCGGCGATTGGACGGTCGTCAACGAGGGAGATGCCGTCGACTTCGTCGGATACGACCACTTGGAGTGCACAACACAGATCTTAAAATATCGGAAAATATCAACCAAAGGCAAAACGCAGTTTCAGCTCGTACTGGCCACTACACCGTTTTATGCTGAAGGTGGGGGGCAGGTCGGCGATACCGGCACGCTGATCGGTGAGGCCGATGGAGCGGCGATAACCATCACCGACACGAAGAAAGAAAATGGGTTAATTGTACATTTTACGGACGTATTGCCAGAGGACTTGACGACCACCTTTACGGCCAAGGTCGATACCAGCAAACGGCTGGATATCGAGCGTAACCACTCGGCCACACACCTGCTCCATGCGGCACTGCGCAGGGTGCTCGGCGATCACGTAAGCCAAAAAGGGTCGCTGGTCAACGCCGATTATCTCCGTTTTGACTTTTCGCACTTTGCGAAAGTCACTGATGAAGAAATCCAAGGGATAGAACAGATCGTCAATACACACATACGCCAAAATATTCCCTTAAAAGAAGAAAGAAACGTGCCGTTTCAACAGGCTATTAATGGAGGTGTTACTGCCCTGTTTGGAGAGAAATATGGCGAATATGTCCGTGTTATTACGTTCGATGACCAATTTTCAAAAGAGCTCTGTGGGGGTACACACGTACGGGCGACGGGCCAAATCGGGTTTTTCAAAATCGTGGCTGAAAGCGCCGTGGCCGCCGGCGTACGCCGTATTGAAGCGATTACCGGACGTGCTGCCGAGCAGTACATTTATGAGCAGGCGGCCGTCATTACGAAGTTCAAGGAACTGTTAAATAATCCTAAAGATTACGTCGCGGCACTTACGAAGCTCCAAGAGGAAAACAGTGCGCTGAAGAAAGAAGCCGAACGGGCTGCAGCCGACAAGGCCCTCCGGCTCTCAACTGAATTAGTAGCCAAATCAGAGCAGATCGACGGCGTCAATTTTATAGCGCAGTTAGTCGATCTGTCTAACGCGGACGCGGTTAAAACCCTTGCCTTCGCGCTGAAGAATCAGGTCGATGATTTGTTTCTCGTCCTCGGTTGCGTAGCCAATGGTAAGCCTATGCTAACCGTCGTCGTAGCGGAAAATTTGGTGGAAGGCCGCGGTTTGAACGCGGGTACAATCATACGTGAGCTAGCCCGGGAAATCCAGGGCGGGGGAGGGGGGCAGCCGTTCTATGCCACCGCCGGCGGAAAGAACGCCGATGGACTCGCCACCGCGCTGGAAAAAGCCCGAAGTTTCATTAAATAGTTGATACCACTAACGTAGTAATGTTATGGGAAAATATTTTGCAATTGCTATTATAGCCGTTTTAACACTGGCCGGCTGCTCGGAAGAGAACGGGTTCGTCATCCATGGTCAATTCGATAACGCAGGCGGCATTCAAACCGTTGTCATGTACGAAGGCGACCGCCGGCTCGATTCAGCATTTTTAACGGAATCCGGAAGGTTCCGGTTTCAGCGTGCGGCGTCACACCCCCGGCTGATCACACTTGAAGCGGGGTCAAATCGCTATCATTTGATTTTACAGGACGGGGACGATGTATCGCTTCAGGCAGACTTGATGCAAGAAAGTGATGTCTATACGGTTAGCGGCTCCGAATTATCCGCTAAGATCAAGGCTTTCGCGGCCACCCGCGCCGAAAAGGAAAAGTTTGAAACCGAATTGGAAGATGAATTTGCAAAACAAGCGGCCACCCTTAGCGGCACGGAGGTCGATAACCTTCGACAAACGTTCTTACAGCGCTACCGCGACCGGATGCGGGAATACACCGACGCCGCCGTGCAATTTGCCACGCAAAACGATGACCTCGCGGGATTTTATGCGATGAGCACATTAGACCGGGACGCTTCGGAGGCAGAGCTTGTAGCCTATGCCGACCGCATTGCCGGCCGATGGGAAGACAATGCCACAGTCCGGCAGTTTCTGGAAGAAATGTCCAAATTAAAGCGATTAGCGGTCGGTCAGCCTGCCCCGCTTTTTGAATCGCTTACGCCAAACAATCAAAAGGTTAGCCTATCTGATTTCCGGGGTAAATACACACTGGTCGATTTTTGGGCTTCGTGGTGTGTGCCTTGCCGGGAAGAAAACCCCAATATCGTCAAGCAATATCATGCCTTTAAGGATAAGGGTTTTACCGTTCTCGGCGTGTCGTTAGATGGGAATCCGGGCGCGTGGATGCGCGCGATTGAAACCGATGGACTGGAATGGACCCAGGTTTCCGATTTGCAGCAATGGGGCAGCGAAGTTGTGGAGCTATATCGCTTACAGGCTATACCTGCATCTTATTTACTTGATCCGGACGGCATTATTATAGCCAAAAACCTTCGCGGTCAGGAGTTAGAAACGTTCTTAAAGAAAACGCTGAATTGATGCGTGCGCTGTGTTAATGATTCGCTTCTCTTAACGATTTATTAACAGCAAGTTAATGGTTATTTGTCATTTAGTATATATTTTAGCCACAAAACAAAACCATGAGCGCTGCAAAACAAAAAATACTGGTCGTAGATGACGAACCAGACATCGTAGAGCTGATTGCTTACAATCTGAAGCGTGAGGGCTACCAGGTATATACGGCATCAAACGGTCAGGAGGCAGTATCGACGGCCAAGAGAATCATGCCGGATCTCGTCATCCTGGATGTGATGATGCCGAAAATGGATGGTATCGAAGCATGTCGGATTCTACGTGCCATGCCCGAGTTTAAAAGTACGTTCATGGTATTCCTCACCGCTCGAAGCGAAGAATACTCGGAGATTGCCGGCTTTAACGTTGGCGCAGACGATTACATCGCCAAACCCATTAAGCCGAGGGCACTGTTGAGCCGTATCAATGCTATCCTGCGGAGAAATGCACAGCCCGAGGAGGTTCCGGCCGAAAAGTTGGAAATCGCGGATCTCGTCATCGACCGCGAGGCATTTCTTGTTTTTAAAAACGGCAACAAGATCGTGTTGGCCAAAAAGGAGTTTGAATTACTCTATCTATTGGCTTCCAAACCGGGTAAAGTATACACCCGCGAAGTAATCCTTAAGAATATTTGGGAAGATTCAGTAGTCGTTACGAATCGGACCATTGATGTCCATATCCGAAAACTACGCGAAAAGATCGGCGAAACCTACGTATCTACCGTCAAAGGCGTCGGCTATAAATTCGAGGCTTAGTGTAGTTCCCAATAGGTTTTATCAACGGATAAAGGTATTTTTACGGCACCTTATGCCAGATGTATTTCGCTTCAAACGGTTTGATGTAGACCAGGAGGGCTGTGCCATGAAGATTAATACCGACGGGGTGTTGCTCGGTGCTACGGCTACGATAAACCGCCCGGCGCGCATTCTTGATATTGGTACAGGCACTGGAGTAATTGCGTTGATGCTCGCGCAGCGTTATCCAAGTGCGCGGATCACCGCAATAGAAATTGATCCCGAAGCGGCAAATACGGCGGACAAGAATTTCAAGGCCTCGCCATTTTCAGCAAACCTCAACTGCCAGGCCGTAGGGCTTCAGCATTTTGAAACCAGGCAGCAGTTTGATCTCATCGTCTCTAATCCACCGTACTTTCTGCACTCGCTAACGAGTAAAGATGATCGCAAGCGCCTGGCCCGGCACACCGAAGTCTCGTTTTTTGATACGTTGCTCATGAAAGCCATATCGTGGTTGAGCCCGGCTGGGAGCTTGCAGCTGGTGCTTCCCACTTCTTTGGCCGATTATGTGGCCGAAGAGGCCTTCGCCCGATATGGGATGACTCGGCAGTGGGAAATAACAATCCATTCGTTTGAGTCCGATCATGCGGTACGTAAGATCCTGGCCCTCGGCCCGCAGCAAGGTACTGGAGCGAAGCATAGGCTTGTAATTTATGCAAGCCAGGGGCAGTATAGTGCGGCCTATCGGTGCCTGCTTGCTGACTTTTTTATTAAATTTTAAATACGTAACGTATATTGGCAGTTTGCGTTTAACATATTTATATACCCATGACCAAAATCGGCCTGTTGTCGGATACCCACGGTTATCTTGACGACGCAATCTTCCAGCACTTTGCCGACTGCGATGAAATATGGCACGCAGGAGATTTCGGAAACGTGGCAGTAGCCGATGCACTGACTGCCGTAAAGCCGCTTCGTGGCGTATACGGCAATATAGACGGGCGCGATATTCGCACGAGGTACCCTGAGCATTTGCGCTTTCGGTGCGAAGAGGTGGATGTATGGATGACCCATATTGGCGGGTATCCCGGCCGTTACAGTCCGCAAGTGAAAGAGGAAATTCATCGGGATCCGCCTACACTTTTTATCTGTGGCCATTCCCATATTCTTAAGGTCATGTACGACCAAAAGCTGCAAACCCTCCACCTCAACCCCGGTGCCGCCGGAAAACAGGGATGGCATAAGGTAAGAACGCTTTTACGTTTTAGCATTCATGAGAACCGCATTGAACAGTTGGAAGCCGTTGAATTGGCCGATCGATAGAAAAAGTATTTACACTAAGTCCATTGTTTTCCGTTTTTTGGTCGTAATTTTGCTTGGTTTTTGAAACGAACCAAGTACACTAACTAAACGTTTTTTTATGACCAAGGTCACCACGTTAGGACAATTCATTATTGAAAAGCAAGCAGATTTTCCCTATGCCAAGGGCGAGCTATCGCGGTTACTGCGCGACATCGGGATTGCCGCCAAGATTGTAAACCGCGAAGTAAATAAAGCCGGGTTGGTCAATATTCTCGGAGACAACGGCACAACGAATGTACAGGGAGAAGGGCAGAAGAAGCTGGACGTCTATGCCGATGAGCAATTTATTACGGCATTACGAAGTGGTGGCGAATGTTGTGTGGTAGCGTCTGAAGAGCATGATGAATGTGTCTCTATCCGGTCGGAGATATCCAAAAACGCAAAATACATCGTCTGTATCGATCCATTGGACGGATCCTCAAACATTGACGTTAATGTTTCTGTAGGTACAATATTTTCGATATACCGTCGTACCGCGATGAGCGGTCCGGTTCAGCCTGAGGAGATTTTGCAGGAAGGCACGAAGCAGGTGGCGGCCGGATACGTAATTTACGGATCCTCGACCATGCTGGTGTATACGACGGGGAAGGGCGTAAACGGGTTTACGCTGGATCCCTCAATAGGTGAATTCTGTCTTTCCCACCCCAATATGAAAATTCCTAAAAATGGGACGATTTATTCCATTAATGAGGGCAATTATATCGAATTTCCCCGCGGCGTGAAGGATTACATCAAGTATTGTCAGGTCGAGGATAAAGCGACCGAAAGACCCTTCACTTCGCGCTATATTGGGTCGATGGCTGCCGATATCCACCGTAATCTGATTAAAGGCGGTATTTTTCTGTACCCGACGACTTCGTCACATCCAAAAGGAAAGCTGCGGTTGATGTACGAATGCAATCCTATGGCCTTTATCATCGAACAGGCCGGCGGAAAGGCCACCGACGGACGCCAAAGGATTCTTGAAATCCAACCAAAGAGTCTGCATCAACGCACACCCATTTTTATTGGCAGTACCGAGATGGTAAATAAGGTTGAGGAATTCTTACAACTTTCTGAATTTGCGATGCCCGTGAAGGCGGGCTAAAGGCTATCCCGAACTTCCAGCAGAAACGCTTTTAGACGTTCAAGCGAATCGATCACACGCTGGTTTTCCCGGGCTTCATTTTTGTTATTTCGCAAGTACTCACGTGCACCCTGAAGGGTATAACCTTTGTCTTTAACCAGGTTGAATATTATCTTTAGGTTAGCAATATCTTCTGGGGTAAAAAGTCGGTTACCCTTCTTGTTTTTTTTGGGTTGGATGATGTCAAACTCGCGCTCGTAAAACCGTATTTGAGAGGCATTTACGCCAAAAAGCGCGGTGACCTCACCCATGGTATAGTACAGCTTATTGATGTCACGTTCTTTGTAAGGCATCTTTTAAACAGATTTGTTCAGCAAAGATACGACCTGCAACCCTTAGTCAAAAGACTGATTTTCCTGTGACGCAGCCTCCAGGATGGCGGCGTATTCGGACGGCGTGAGATCATTGTACATGAAGTTGACCGGATTCACGGCGCTACCGTTTTTATGTACTTCATAGTGCAGGTGCGGACCGGTAGATGCGCCTGTGTTGCCCACATAGCCTATCAAGTCTCCTCTTCTCACCTGCTGTCCCTGGGTGACTGCAAACCGGCTCATATGGCCATATAATGTAGTGTAGTTGTATCCATGGTCGATGACCACCCTACGACCATAACCTCCGTCTACCCCTACCGCTTTTACACGTCCATTGCCCGTTGCGTAAATCGGCGTGCCAACCGGCGCGGTCAAATCGATGCCGGTATGCATTTTTCGGATTTTATATATTGGATGAATGCGACGGCCAAAACCGGAAACACCCCCCCGCATCCCACGGCTGTCTAAGGGGTGAATAGCAGGTATACTGGCCATCATTTCAGCTTTTGATTTCGCCATCTCGGTGAGTTCATCATATGATTTCGACTGCACGTACAACGCTTTGGAAATGTAGTCCAATTTCTTCGCCGTTTCAATCATCAAGTCCGAATTGTCGAAGTCTTCCAGACTTTGGTAGCGGTTTACACCTCCAAATCCGGCCTTGCGTACGTCAGGATCGATGGGGTCGGCTTCAAAAATAACGCGGTAGATGTGATCGTCTCGCGATTGCATGTTTTCCAACGCCGCGTCAACCTTTTGCATGCGCTTCTGCATAATTTCATATTGCAGGGTCATCTGATTGATCTCCCGCTGGAGTTGCTTTTCTTTGGGAGAGTCGATAAACGTAAAGCCCACATACAACAGGAAGACCGCACAAGCAAACGAGCTGGTAAGAAATCCTGCGACGCGGAGCAACCGCGTCTTCGCGCTCGTTTTTACTTTCTCATACTTTAATGTATGGGAGTTGTAATGATATTTTGTTTTCGCCATCCGAGTTATTTTCGGTTAAGTTCATTGGTCGTTGAACTTGGCCAAAGGTAGTAATTTTAGCGATTTGGAAAATGTGAAAAAATGTTAAAACATTTTAGTAATCCGAATGTACGTAAGACGGCGCGATTACTACGGTTTTACCATCTGCAAAAACAATGCAATCCGTTCTTTCAACTGGCGGCGGTCGATGATGAAGTCTAGAAATCCATGTTCGAGTAAAAACTCGGATGTTTGAAATCCTTTTGGCAGATCTTTCTTGATTGTTTCCTTTATAACCCGTGGGCCTGCAAAACCAATCAATGCGCCGGGTTCTGCAATATTAATATCCCCGAGCATGGCGTAAGAAGCGGTAACTCCTCCTGTCGTGGGGTCGGTAAGCAGGCAGATGTACGGTAATTTTGCTTCGCTGAGGAGTGCGAGTTTGGCTGATGTCTTCGCCATTTGCATCAGCGAAAACGCAGCCTCCATCATCCGGGCACCCCCGGATTTGGAAATCAGCATAAACGGTAGCCGGTGTTGGATGCAATAGTCAATAGACCGGGCTATTTTTTCACCCACAACAGATCCCATGGATCCCCCGATGAATGTAAAATCCATACACGCCACCACCAGGTCCTGGCCTTCTACCTTGCCATGTCCGCACCGGATGGCATCGTTCAATCCGGTTTTGGCATAGCTCTCCTCTAGCCGCTCGCTATATTTTTTCGTGTCTTCGAAATCAAGGGGGTCACCGGATCGGAGGCCGGCAAACAGTTCGGTGAACTGATTATCATCAAAAATAATAGAAAAGTACGCCGCGGAACCGATTCTCAAGTGATACCCACAATAATGACAAACGTATTTGTTCTCTATCTGCTCAATGTTCAATAACGGCTTCTTACATGACGGACACTTGTTCCACAAGCCATCAGGCGCTTCCTTCTTGTTTTCGGTAGCCGTACTTATCCCGGCTTTTTCACGTCTAAACCAACTCATGCAAATCGTTTTATCGGATTGCAAATAAACGAAAAAATATCTGGAAACGGCAATTGGCAAAATAAAATTGGATGGGTGTATCGGATAAGACTGGCTGCAAACGCACGATTTATAAGAATAGGACAAAGGAATTGACAAAATAAGGCTGAATCAATTTTTCCGGAGTGTTGGGATAGGAACGTAACAAAAAAATGGGTAAGCTCCTTTTATCGCACCGCTACAACCCAATACCCTTGCTGTGTTCCCACCCTGGGGGGTTCATGGGGAGCTGGTCGTAAAAGACTTACCCACCGCAAAAGTAGAAAAAAAAGCGTTATTTGCGCAATAAATTATCGTTTGTCGGTCAATCGACTGGCGTTCAGGCAATTTATGCAGGACGAAACACTTTGCCAGGCAAAGCAACGATTGCGCCGTTAATTTCGAGTTCCAGTAAGGTTATTGCGAGTTTGCTTTGTGGCCAGTTTAGCCGATAGGAGAGCTCATCAATGCCGGCCTCATTCATTTGTTTGACAATGCCGTATACCGTCTGTTGGTCAGCTGTCAATGACAAAGGTAACGCAAGTTGGGCAGGGGTTGTTTTCGCCGGCCCAGCGGTCCAATTCATTAAATACTCAAGGTCTTTAGCGTGAGTCATTAAATTTGCGCGGTTCGTTTTGATGAGGTAATTACATCCAGCGGAAAACTCCTGACGGGTATTCCCGGGGAACGCACAGACGTCACGGTTATAGTTATTGGCCAATTCGGCTGTAATAAGCGCGCCGCCCCGACTCGCCGCTTCCACCACAATGGTGACATCCGCCAAACCGGCAATAATTCGGTTTCGCATCGGAAAATTCGATTTGTCCGGGTTGGTGCCTGAGGAAAATTCGGTAAGCAATCCCCCGCATTCCAGCATTTGTTTCGCCAAATTCCGGTTGGCGGCTGGATAAACCCGGTCCAGCCCGTGGCCCAATACACCGACGGTCGGAATGCCCCGTTTCAATGCATCCCGGTGCGCGTAGCTATCTATCCCGTATGCCAAGCCGCTCACCACGATGACCTGGTAAGGCGCCAGGCCTTCCATCAGCGCGGCACAGATCGATTTGCCATAGTCCGTGGCGCTTCGGGTACCCACCACACTGACGACCCTGCGGTGGTTCAAGTCTGCATTTCCCTTGTAATAGAGGAGGAGGGGAGCGTCGTAGCAACTCTTAAGGCGTTTCGGATATTCGGCATGATCCTGAAAAAGCACGCTGATCCCATGTTTTTCAGCGAACTCGAGTTCTTTTTCCGCCTCCCTAAGCGCAGGTGTTGCTGTGATAACACCAGCCAGTTGATTACCGATACCGGGAATACCCAGCAACTCTTTGTTTGAAGCGGAAAACACGGCTTTTGCATTCCCGAAATGAGAAAGTAGGCTGCGGGCCAATACCGGTCCGATTCCTTTGATCTTGGTTAGCGCAATTTGATGTAATAGGCTCATTTTGATTGGCTAAATATAATAAATTTTGTCGTCCAAGCGAAAATCGCGCAGGTATTCTTCCTGTTATTCAAGCGGGGAAAGCGTATCTTTGGGTGATACAGGCAAGGGTCAATGTATGGATAATAACACTCAACCAGAGGTTTGGATGCGTGGCCCCATATCCGGGGTTCCACCGTTGTTACAGCCCGTAGCACACGCTTTACTACAGGCCGGAGAAGAAATAGTACGGTGCATGACGGGTTTTGACGATAGGTATTTATGGAAGAAACCGGCCGGGATGGCTTCCGCGGGTTTCCATTTACAGCACATCACCGGGGTCATAGACCGGCTGTTTACCTATGCGCAGAGCAAGCCACTTTCATTGGAGCAATTGGACTACCTGCAGGCCGAAGGAAAAGAAGATCACAGCATCACTTCTCAGAATTTGGTGACGGCCTGCCAGATACAGATAAATGCAGCCGTGGATCAACTGAGGAAAACCGATGAAACGGACTTAACCAGCACTCGTTATCTGGGCCGAAAACGAATACCCACTACACTGATGGGACTGTTATTTCACGCGGCGGAGCACACGCAACGTCACGTAGGCCAGCTGCTTGTAACCGTCCGCGTAGTCCCGCGGCACGTCACCGAAGAGTAGCGTCCGCTATACGGGTATATAGACCAGGTGTTTTGTTTCGAAGAAAGACTCGCTGAAGTAATCGGACAGGGGATAGATTTCGGCCTTGACACGTGCTTCCGCAATTTCTTCCCGCAGGTCACCGCCTTTGAGATAAAGAATGCCGTTCGGAACAGCGTTTCTATTTTCTTTTAGAAACTTGTCGTGTACCCAGGGATAAAAATCGACTAAACGCGTTACGGCCCGAGAAACTACAAACTCGTATTTTTCCTTCAGTTGCTCGGCCCGAATGTGGTCGGCCGTTACGTTTTTCAAACCAACGCCGGTCGCGATTTCTTGTACAACTCTAATTTTTTTTCCGATCGAATCGACGAGATGAAATTGGACCTCGGGGAATAGTATTGCCAACGGAATTCCTGGAAAGCCGCCGCCGGTTCCGACATCCAATATACGAGTTCCCGGTACAAAGGATACATATTTTGCTATCCCCAGCGCGTGCAATACATGGTGCAGGTAAAGCCGGTCAATGTCTTTTCGGGACACCACGTTGATCCGGTTATTCCAGTCGGGATACAAATCGCCCAGCAAGCGGAACTGTTGTCGCTGCGTTTCTGACAGTGCGGGAAAATACCGGTAAATGATTTCGACTCCTGGATCCAGCATGGTACACTTTTGATAGTCTATTTCCACCTTACTTCTTTTTTAAATAAGGCAAAAAAGCCGTTCGTGCAAATGTACAGGTAATAAAAGAAATCCAGAAAAGGAAGCGCCCAGATCAACCCGGCTACACGCAGCTTGCGCATAATCGGATAATATACAGAAAGCTGGATGAACAGGCGCAAAAGATAACCTGCCAATACGAAATACCAATATTCCGGAAAGCCAATTAACAAGGCTATAGCAGATGCGTAAAACAAAAAGGCGCTAGTCAACTGTGTCGCCAACATCCGGCGATGCGCGCGCTTATAGGCCTTTGAAGCTCCAGCGTGCCGGGTTTTTTGCCGAGCATACGCCGAAAAGGTAGTTTTCGGCTCACTCCATACATGTGCTTCGGGATGAATGCAAATCGTCGTGTTATGGGGCGTGGCGTTCTGATTAACGAACAAATCGTCGTCCCCCGACGCTATGTGCATGTGCGAGGCAAAACCTTTGCCGCGAAAAAAGAGGCTTTTGGTGTAAGCCATATTTCGTCCCACGCCCATATACGGTTTTCCTTTTAGCGCATACGAAAGGTAACTCATAGCAGTGTGGAACGTTTCGAAACGGATCAGCGCATTTAGCATTCCCGCCCGCCTGAGGTAGGGTGAATAGCCCAGCACGATTTCTTTGCCGCCGGAAAACGCGCCGGCCATATGCGTCAGCCAATCGCTTGACTCCGGTACGCAGTCGGCATCGGTAAACACGAGGTGCTCGTACTGAGCCGCCTTAATACCGAGGGACAATGCAAATTTTTTGCCATGCTTCATCCGCACATGTTCGGCAATTTCGACAACCTTGAGGTGTTGGTATTGGCTGCTTAAATCCCGGAGGAGCCACGTACTGTCGTCTTCTGAGAAGTCATTTACGAGCACAACCTCGAATTTTGGATAACGCTGGTTTAAGACTTTCGACAGGTTCTGCCGCAGGTTTTCTTCTTCGTTTCGAGCGCAGATGACGACGGACACCGGTGGCATTTCGATGTTGTCCGATAGGGGGCGAATCCGGTAAGCGGCTAATTTGCTATACACAGACAGCAGGTAGTAAAGCTGTATAAGCAAAAACAGTCCGGTTAGTCCCAGCAGCAGTATAGGGACTACTTGGTTTATTTGGCTGAAGTTATCCATTTTGGTACCAAATATAAGAGGTTAATTTTAATTTAATGCAGTGCCGCAGTGTTTAAGCCGGAGGGTTAGCCGAGGCGTAGCGATGCCGGTTGGATATCATTGGCGATTTCGCTACTTTTGTAGCAGATTAAACAGCATGAAATTTACCCTTCAGGCAAAGGACAAACAATCCAAAGCACGTTCAGGAATTATCGAAACCGCACACGGTACCATTCAGACGCCGATCTTTATGCCTGTTGGGACGGCAGGCACCGTAAAGGCGGTTCATCAGCACGAACTGGTTGATGATATCGGTGCACAAATTATTCTCGGCAATACCTACCACCTTTATTTGCGGCCCGGGTTGGATGTCTTGCAGGGTGCGGGCGGATTGCACCGCTTTAACGGATGGGATCGCCCAATTCTTACAGACAGCGGAGGCTATCAGGTATATTCGCTAACCGAGGTACGCAAAATACGAGAAGAGGGGGTCACGTTTCGCTCGCACATAGACGGTTCCAAGCACCTTTTTACCCCTGAAAACGTAATGGACACCCAGCGGGTAATCGGTGCGGATATCGTAATGGCATTTGACGAATGTACTCCTTATCCCTGTGAATATCGGTACGCAAAACATTCGGTGGAAATGACCCATCGGTGGCTTCGTCGATGTTGCGAAAGATTTGATAGTACCCCACCCTTATACGGCTACGAGCAAACGCTGTTTCCAATTGTGCAAGGCTCCGTATACAAAGACCTTCGCAGACATTCCGCGGAAACTATTGCCGCCTTCGGTCGGGACGGCAATGCCATAGGCGGACTTTCGGTGGGCGAGCCGGCGGAGGAGATGTATGCGATGACTGAAGTGGTGTGCGACATCCTACCGGAAGACAAACCCCGCTATTTAATGGGCGTTGGTACGCCCGTGAATATTCTGGAAAACATCGCCCTCGGCATCGATATGTTCGATTGTGTAATGCCCACACGCAATGCCCGAAATGGTATGCTGTTTACCAGAAACGGCATTATCAACATCAAAAACAAGAAATGGGAGGCGGATTTTTCCCCGATTGACCAAGAAAGCGATCTATTGGTCGATCGGGTGTACAGTAAGGCCTATTTGCGGCACCTTATCCGGTCGCAGGAAATTCTTGGCGCCCAGATCGCTTCGCTGCATAATTTGCATTTTTACCTGTGGTTAGTTAAGGAAGCCCGAGCGCATATCGTCGGCGGTGATTTTTACGAATGGAAAAACAAGATCGTCCGTCAGTTGGATGAAAGGCTGTAAACAATTAGCCGGAGAGCGAAGACATGAATACGATCGATAAGTATATTATCAAAAAATACCTGAGCACATTCGTGTTCACTATCGCCATTTTTATTGTCGTGGCAGTGATCTTTGATATATCCGAGCGACTCGATGACTTCATGAAGAACAAAGCGCCCCTCTCTAAGATCGTCTTTGAATACTACGCCGGATTTGTGCCATTTTACATCAACATGCTATCGCCGTTGATAAACTTCATAGCGGTGATCTTTTTTACAGCTAAGATGGCCGATCAAACGGAGATCGTACCTATCTTGAGTGGAGGCATGAGCTTCAACAGGTTTGTTCGGCCCTATATGATTGCCGCGACCCTGATTTGTTTGGTCAACTATGCATTTAATGTATACATCATCCCAAGAACCAACAAATTGAAGGTTGGTTTCGAACGTATTTACGTGAAACCCGTCGAGAATAATACCAAGAGTTCCACGCACATGCAGATTGACGGCAATAGCTACGTGTACATTGACAATTTCGATAACAACCGCAAGATCGGTTACAATTTTGTGCTGGAAAAGTTTGACGGTTCGGAAATGACCGAGAAGCTTATGGCCGACCGCATCACTTGGGACTCGCTCCAAAACCACTGGCGAATAGAGAATTATACAGTTCGGATTATCGATAGCCTCAACGAACAGATGATCAAGGGCAGGAGTAAGGATACGATACTGGACATGCATCCGAGAGATTTTGAAGTGTACGACAACATTTTTACGGCGATGAATATGTCGGAGCTAAATGATCGTATTGAAAAAGAGAAGATCAGGGGCACGGGGATGATGGTCGACCTCTTGCTTGAAAAGTACAAGCGTTTTGTTAACCCGTTGGCGGCCTATGTGCTTACCCTCATGGGTGTGGCGCTGTCATCCAAAAAAGTAAGGGGAGGTATCGGACTGAGTTTGGGAATCGGTATTGGACTAAGTTTTACATACATCGTATTCATACAGTTTTCTACCATGTTTTCGCTAAAGGGTGGGCTCCCACCACTAATCGCCGTATTTATTCCCAATGTGGTATTCGGATTGCTGGCCCTTTATCTGTTGCGCAAAGCGCCCAAGTAGGGAAAGCGAAGAATAATGTTAGTTCAGGTTCAAGAAAAAAAATGCCGCGTATCGCGGCATTTCTATAAAAAGTTCATTACAAGGTGTCCTACGCGTAGTTAAACACCGCGTCTTTGCTTTCCAATTCGGAATAGCCCATCAGGTATTCGTCTACTTTCCGAGCACATTCCCGTCCTTCGGAGATAGCCCATACAACAAGTGATTGACCGCGCCGCATATCTCCGGCCACAAAAATCCGATCCGCGGAAGTTTGGTATACACCTTCCTGGGCGCGTACATTTCCGCGCTCATCCACCTCAACCCCCAATTGTTGCAGGAGGCCGTCATGTTGCGGGTGAAGGAAGCCCATAGCCAGAAGTGCCAGGTCGCAGGGGATTTCCCGTTCAGAGCCCGGCACCTCCGCAAATTTTACCGGACGGCCAAGTGCATCCTGTTCCCATTCCAGATCAACAACGCGGGCCGCTTTGACATTGCCCTGACCGTCGCCTATAAATTCCTTTGTGCTAATACTCCAAAAGCGGTCGCAGCCTTCCTCGTGTGAAGTGGTGGTCTTCAGCAGCATGGGGTAGTTAGGCCACGGCATCGCCGGTGTCCGTGTTTGGGGCGGTTGTGGCATCAGCTCAAATTGCGTAACAGATTTTGCGCCATGCCGGTTGGATGTGCCCACGCAGTCCGAACCCGTGTCGCCACCACCAATTACAAGCACATGTTTGTCGGTCGCAAGGATTTCTTTTTCCTCGATAGGAGATTCGCCCACGCGCTTATTCTGCTGTTTCAAAAACTCCATCGCGAAGTGTACACCATTTAACTCCCGGCCTGGGATATTGAGGTTCCGCGGAATGGTTGACCCTCCCGCGAGGACAATGGCATCAAATGCCTGGAGCTCGCTGGCTGGTACATTTTTGCCTACTTCGGCATTGCAACGGAAAACCACTCCTTCTTCTTCCATCAACTTAATCCGCCGGTCTATCACCCATTTATCGAGCTTAAAGTCTGGAATGCCGTAGCGAAGCAAGCCCCCAGGTTTGTCGTCCCGTTCGAAAACCGTCACTTCGTGGCCCACCTTGATAAGCTGGGCCGCCGCAGCGAGTCCTGCGGGTCCGCTGCCTACTACGGCCACACGCTTTCCCGTCTTCAGATGGGTAGGACGAGCTTTCACGAAGTCTTTCTTAAAGGCAATTTCTATGATGTGCTTTTCAATTTCTTCAATCGCCACAGGCGGTTTATTGATGCCGAGCACGCATGCCGACTCACACGGCGCCGGGCAAATCCTGCCTGTGAACTCCGGGAAATTATTGGTTGATACCAATATCCGGTAAGCTTCTTCCCATTTGCCGTCGTACACCGCATCGTTAAACTCAGGAATCACGTTGCCGAGGGGACAGCCCGAGTGGCAAAAAGGTATACCGCAGTTCATGCACCGGGCAGCCTGATTATTGAGCTCCTCATCGCTGTATGCATGGACAAACTCCCTGTAGTTTGTCTTACGTGTCTCAACGGCTTCTTTTTTAGGAAGTACCCGTTCAAACTCCTTAAATCCGGTTGGTTTTCCCATCTTTCTTCTTAATGTCTTTTTTATGCCTCTACTAATTTTGACCGCAGTACATTCTTGTATTCCCGGGGGAATACTTTGATGAAACGTGCTTTTTCCTTTTTCCAATCTGCGAGAACCTGTGCAGCACGTTTGCTGCCGGTCAGGTGGACATGCCGTTTGAGCAACGCAACGATCGCCGTTTCGTCTTCCGCTTCCAACGGATCAAGGTCGACCATCTCAGTATTGCAGTTGTCACGGAACGTTCCCTCCAAATCATAAACCCAGGCAATACCGCCGCTCATGCCCGCGGCAAAGTTTCTGCCGGTCGCACCCAATATCAGCGCCCGTCCGCCCGTCATGTATTCGCATCCATGGTCGCCAACGCCCTCTACCACCGCTGTGGCACCGGAGTTGCGCACTGCAAACCGTTCGCCGGCCTGCCCGCACACGAAGAGGTGTCCGGAGGTGGCACCATATAGCGCAACATTTCCGATGATAATGTTTTCGTGCGGTACCAGCGGACTATCTTCGGCCGGGTAGATGGCCAATTGCGCGCCAGACAAGCCTTTTCCGACGTAGTCATTGGCCTCGCCCTGCAATTCAAACGATAACCCCTTAGCGGCAAAGGCTCCGAAACTTTGCCCTGCAGATCCGATAAACTTGTAATTGATGGTATTATCCGGCAGCCCTTCGCCGCCATAAATCTTTGAAACCTCATTGGAAAGCAGTGTGCCTATAGTCCGATCGGTATTTTTAACCGTGAAGGTGCCAAATACCGGCGTTTTGCTGTCCAGCGCGGCACGAGCCTGCTTGAGGAGACCCCAGTCGAGTACCATGTCCAGACCGTGGTCTTGGAGCTCGGTTTGATATAGGGTCTCGTTCGTTGCACTGGGTGCGACGTACAGAATGCCGGAGAGGTCGAGTTTTTTTACCTTCCAATGGGAAAGATCCTCCCGCCTTTTCAGGAATTGAGCCCGCCCTACCATCTCGTTGATGGTACGGAATCCAAGCTCTGCCATGATTTCGCGAAGCTCTTCTGCCAGGAATTTAAAGAGGTTGACGATATCCTCGGGTTTACCTGAAAACAGCTTGCGAAGCTCAGGGTCTTGGGTGGCCACGCCCACCGGGCAGGTGTTCAGATGGCATTTACGCATCATGATACAGCCGCCCGCCACGAGGGCAGCGGTTGCTACGCCCCATTCTTCGGCACCAAGCAACGTGGCGATAGCGATATCGCGACCGGTTTTGAGTTGTCCGTCAGTTTGCAACACAACACGGCTACGCAATTTGTTTTTCACCAGCGTCTGATGTGATTCAGAAAGTCCGAGTTCCCACGGCAGCCCGGCGTGTTTGATGGAGCTGATCGGAGATGCGCCGGTTCCGCCATCATATCCGGCTATAAGGATCACATCGGCATGCGCCTTGGCTACGCCGGCAGCAATGGTGCCTACGCCGGCTTTGGAAACCAGTTTCACGTTGATCCGCGCATCCCGGTTAGCATTTTTCAGGTCAAAGATCAATTGTGCCAGATCCTCGATGGAGTAGATGTCGTGGTGCGGCGGGGGAGAGATCAGCCCCACTCCGGGTGTGGAGTGCCGCACCCGTGCAATCCAATCGTCTACTTTATGTCCGGGCAACTGCCCGCCTTCACCGGGTTTCGCGCCCTGTGCCATTTTAATTTGAAGCTCGTCGGCTTGGGTAAGGTAGTGTGAGGTTACTCCGAAGCGACCCGATGCAATCTGCTTGATTGCCGATCGCATGGAATCGCCATTTGGCAATGGTGTATACCGCATCTCGTCCTCACCGCCTTCACCGGTATTGCTTTTTCCGCCTATCCTGTTCATGGCAATGGCGAGGGTGCTGTGCGCCTCGTGCGAGATGGACCCGAAAGACATTGCGCCGGTAGCAAACCGCTTCATAATGTTTTCCGCGGGTTCCACTTCGTCGATGGGTATGGGAGACCGGTGCTTGGCAAAGTCCAGCAGTCCGCGCAGGGTATACATGCGTTCTTTCTGGTTGTTGATCAACGCTGCATATCGTTTGTACGTTTCGTAATCACCGGTCCGGCAGGCCTGCTGAAGCAAATGTACCGTCTGTGGATTAAACAAGTGGGCTTCGCCGCGTCGTTTCCACTGATAGATGCCGCCTTCCGGCAGGAGATCTTTGCTATTGCGTGTGCTGGTGAATCCGCGATGATGCTTGCTTAGTACTTCCTGCGCGATGTCGTCCAGATCTAAGCCGCCAATGCGGGATACCGCACCGCAGAAGTATTTGTCAACAACGGACTTGTTGATGCCCAGAATCTCAAAGATTTGCGCGCCGTGATAAGATTGCAGTGTCGAAATACCCATTTTTGAGAAGATCTTCAGCAATCCTCCGCATACGGCTTTTACATAGTTTTTAGCTAATTGGGGCCAGCTTAGGTCGGTGTCCAATTGCTGTTGTTCTTTCAGCGTCCGGATGGAAGCCAAGGCCATGTATGGGTTAATCGCCGTAGCGCCAAAGGCCAATAGGCAGGCGAAATGGTGAACCTCCCAAATATCGCCACCCTCTACAACAAGCCCTACGGCACCGCGGTGCCCGGTCTTAATCAGGTGGTGATGGACTGCAGATACCGCCAACAATGAAGGGATGGCCGCATGCTGCGAATCGATCGCCCTATCAGAAAGGATAATGACTTCGAAACCGTCTTTCACGGCATCTTCAGCATAGCGGCAAAGGCGATTGAGCCCCTCTTCCAGTGCGCCCGGTTTGCCTGTAGCGTTGAAATAGCATTGCAGGGTTTTTGCCTGAAATACGCCCGTGTCTATGCTGCGCAGTTTTTCCAACTCTTTGCTCGTCAATATCGGGTGCTCCAGCGACACGCAATGACAGTGCATCTTGTCTTCAGCCAAGATGTTGCCGGCGTTGCCGATAAAGGTCGTCAGGCTCATTACCAGCCGTTCCCGGATCGGGTCAATCGGCGGGTTGGTCACCTGGGCGAAAAACTGCTTAAAATAACTCGACAGGTGCTGCGGGTGTTCTGACAGTACAGCCAGGGGTACATCGGTACCCATCGAACCAACCGGCTCTTTGCCATCAAGGGCCATAGGTACCAGGATGCCATCCACATCTTCTCTGGAGTATCCAAATATTTGCTGGTATTTAAATACCGAATCTTTCGACAGGTAGGTAAATGTCACCCGGGGATCAGCCAGCTCTTCCATCCGGATCTTATATTGGTGTACCCAGTCCTTGTATGGTTGCCTGCTGGCCAGCTCGGTTTTAACCTGCTCGTCTGACAGGATTTGGCCCTGTTCCATATCGATCAAAAAGATCTTTCCGGGTTGCTGACGGCCCTTTTTAATGATCAGGCTTTCGTCGACCGGAAGTGCCCCTGCTTCTGAGGCAACCACAACCCGATCATCGGACGTTACAGCAAACCGCAATGGCCGCAATCCGTTTCTGTCAAGCATGGCGCCGATGGTGCGGCCGTCGGTGAAGCAAAGCGCGGCAGGACCATCCCACGGCTCCATTAGCGTGGCGTGGTATTCGTAAAACGCCTTTTTCAATGGATCCATCTGCGTATTTCCATCCCATGCCTCAGGGACCATCATCAGCATCACATGAGCGATGCTGCGGCCGCTATGCAATAACAGCTCCGCTACATTATCCAGGCAGGCGGAGTCGGACTGATGGCCGTCTACTACCGGCAAGAGGATTTGCATCTCCTCTTCCGTAAAATACGGCGACGACAACGACCGAAGGCCGGCGTAAAACCAATTCAGGTTGCCGGTAAGGGTGTTGATTTCTCCGTTGTGTGCCAGCATGCGGAAAGGCTGGGCCAGCTGCCACGACGGGAAGGTATTTGTGGAGAACCGGGAGTGTACCAGGCCAAATGCCGATATCACCCGGGTGTCGGATAAATCTGTAAAATAAGTTCCTACCTGATAAGTAGTTAACTGACCTTTGTAGACGATCACGCGGCAGGAAAGAGAGGCGATATAAAGGTCCTCAGCAGCCTCGGCGGAAGCCCGTACATTCTTTACGATCAGTTGACGCAATACGTACAGCTTACGTTCGAAATCTTCGGTGTTTGTCACGCCTGCCGGCCGCGATACGAAAAACTGTACGATATCGGGCTCTACACTAAGCGCCGTCGGCCCCAGGCCCTCCGGGTTTACCGGAACTTGCCTGAATCCAAGGAATTCCATCCCCCGGTCTGCTGCAGCCTCTTCGATGATACGGCGGCACAACCGGTTGGTTTCCTTCTCCTTCGGTAGGAAAGCCATGCCCACTCCGTAGTATCCGGGTTCGTTGAGTTGGATTCCCAGCGATAGGCATTCCTCCCAAAAGAATTCATGGGGCAATTGAATCATAATGCCCGCGCCGTCCCCGCTTTCCGGGTCACAGCCGCACGCACCCCGGTGTTCCATGTTTTCCAACATTGTCAGCGCATCCCTTACCTGCGCGTGGGTTTTGTTGCCTTTTAGGTGTGCAACAAAGCCTACGCCACACGCATCGCGCTCAAAATCAGATTGGTAAAGCCCCTCCTGTTGTTTCAGTCTGTCAGTCATTCGTTTTTGTTAGCGTTATTCGGATTGCTAAATTAGTAAATTTAGTCGCAATAATTAAATTTTTCTTAACTTTTTACAAGTTTCATTAATAATTACCTATTATTTGTATTGATTATTGACAATTTGTTAAAAACTGGACCTAGGTCGATGGGGTAAAGGGGATTTGCGAAGACGCACCAAAAGCATTACCTTCGATTCACGCAACTAAATTCACAGCATTATTACAGCCTTTTTTATGAGAATCACCCATACCGAAATTTACCGTTTCAGCATACGGATGGAACCATTTGCCATCGCGACGGGCACGATGGAGTACGCTCAAAACACCTTTATCAGAGTACATGCAAATAACGGCTTGTACGGTGTAGGCGAATGTTCTGCCTTCCCCATGATTGTTGGAGAGACACAAGACACCTGTTTGGTACTCGCCCGGGATTTCGCGGCGATTTGGAAAGGCAGGGATGCCTCAGCCATTCCTGATCGGCTCGGCCAGTTAGACGACTACATTGCCGGAAATACCACCATTAAGAGCGCGTTTGATATGGCGTTATATGACCTGGCCGCCAAACAGGAGGGTATACCCCTATATCGCTACCTCGGCGGAACCGTGCGGGATATCGTCACCGATATCACTGTCGGCATCGATACGCCCCAGGCCATGGCCAAAAAGGCTACCGCCTTTCAACGCCAGGGCGCCGAGGTACTCAAGGTCAAGCTGGGCAAGGCACCGGAGGCTGATATTGAGCGCATTCAGGCCATTCGTGCTGCCGTGGGCGCCGACCTGCCGATACGTATTGATGCAAACCAAGGCTGGAACTACGGGGATGCAGTGACCGCACTAAAGGGCCTGGAAAAGTTCAATATTCAGTTTTGCGAGCAGCCGATGCGCCGTTACAACGACCATTTGCTGCCGCGGCTCCGACAGGAGACAACAATACCCATTATGGCCGATGAAAGCTGCTACGATCACCGGGATGCCATGCGCCTTGCGGCCAGCGGTGCATGCGATTTCATTAACATCAAATTTTCCAAATCAGGAGGTATCGCCGAGGCGATGCGGACACAGCAGACCGCTGCACAGCTTGGTGTCCCTTGTATGATCGGTGGCATGTTGGAGAGCCGCGTTGCGTTGTCAGCAAAAGTTCATTTCGCGTATGCAGCGACCAATGTACAGTTTTTCGATATGGACACCTGCTTATTGGGGCATCTTGAGGACCCGGTTGTCGGCGGCGTGCAGTTTGCTGGCTACCGGCTATCTTTACCCGAGCTGCCTGGTATTGGAGCAGACGCCGACGAGGCTTTTCTCGCCAAGTGCGAACGTTGGGCTGTATAGTGGCTTCCACATATCGGTGCGAATACCTACCTTTGTGGGATTACGATTATATTTAGCATATAAAGATGAGTACCAACAAAGGCCCCATATCCCAGTTTATCGAAAAGAATTACTTGCATTTTAATGCAGCTGCACTTGTAGACGCCGCAAAAGGTTATGAAGCTCATATCAATGCCGGGGGCAAGATGATGATTACCCTCGCCGGTGCCATGAGTACGGCGGAATTGGGCATTTCGCTTGCCGAAATGATCCGGCAGGACAAAGTAGCCATCATTAGCTGTACCGGGGCGAATCTTGAGGAGGACATCATGAACCTCGTTGCGCATTCCCATTATAAGCGGGTACCTCACTACCGCGATCTTAGTCCACAGGATGAGTGGGAGCTTTTGGAAAACCACTACAACCGGGTGACGGACACCTGTATTCCCGAGGAAGAGGCGTTCCGGCGAATCCAAAAGCATATTCATAAAATATGGAAAGATGCCGAATCGGCGGGCGAGCGTTATTTTCCACATGAGTATATGTATAAACTGCTCAATAGCGGTGTTTTGGAACAGTACTATGAGATTGACCCTAAACACTCGTGGATGTTCGCCGCAGCAGAAAAGAACCTGCCAATCGTCGTGCCGGGTTGGGAGGATAGCACGATGGGTAATATTTTCGCATCGTACGTCATTAAAGGGGAGCTGAAGGCCTCAACGATGAAGAGCGGCATCGAATACATGGCCTACCTTTCGGATTGGTACATTAAAAACTCAGATGGAAAAGGCGTTGGCTTCTTCCAGATTGGGGGCGGTATAGCGGGCGATTTTCCGATTTGCGTGGTGCCCATGCTTTATCAGGATATGGAAATGGAGAATATCCCGTTTTGGAGTTATTTTTGCCAGATTTCTGATTCGACCACGTCGTATGGTTCATATTCCGGGGCCGTGCCCAATGAAAAGATCACTTGGGGAAAACTTGATGTTAATACCCCGAAATTTATCGTCGAGTCGGATGCGACAATCGTCGCGCCACTGATTTTTGCCTGGGTTTTGGGGCAGTAACGTTAGAATCAGTATAAAAGGCCTTGTAGGCCTATATAAGAGGTTTGTAGATCCACGGAGGCGGGATTTCACGTTCGATTTAATCGATGTCCAATTTACATACATCCGATCCTGTAGCGTTGCGATACCTATTAACTGAGCCTATCTTTACAGTTGGGCCGGATAAAGGTACGCCCTCAATGGACCAGCCGGAGACGCCGCCGTCCGTTGATTTCATTTTTTATGGCAAAAACGGCCGCCGGTTCCTGTTTTTGGTAGATGACAGGCAGCACCAATGGATGTCCACAGCTGCGTTGGATGCTTTCAGCAAAACGCTAGCTGCGCTCAAGCTTTCCGCTGATGACGTCGCCCTGTTGAATTTGGCTACGCGGGCGGATCGTGTTCGCAAAGCGGATATGCTTTCGTTTTTCAAGCCTGCCGTTATCGTCTTGCTGGGTATTGCTCCCGAGGCGGTAGGGCTGAGTATGTCGTCGACACCGCTGTGTGAATACGAGGGCATCAAGTTGTTTTGCACCTGTACGTTCGATGAAATGCTCGTGGAAGCGGAGAAGAAACGGCAATTTTGGTCGACCATAAAAACATTGCTTACATGATTAAATTAGTATTCGCGACCAACAACGCGCACAAACTCGAAGAAGTACGGGCCGTCGTGGGTGGTAAATTCGAAATCCTGACACTTGAAGATGTGGGCTGCAACGAAGACATTGCCGAAACCGGCCATACGTTTGAGGCTAATGCATCCCAAAAGAGTACCTACCTGCAAGCGCGTTACGGCTACGATTGTTTTGCTGACGACTCAGGCCTCGAAGTGGAAGCGCTGGGAAATGAACCGGGCGTGTTTTCTGCCCGTTATTCCGGTACGCGCGATATGGAGAAAAATATTGATTTGCTATTGCAGCGGCTGGGCGACCAGGCCAACCGACGGGCTCGCTTCCGCACCGTCATTTCACTACGACTCGGAAAAGAAGAATATTTCTTCGAGGGCGCCGTAGAGGGGACAATTGGTTATGAACGCCGGGGCATCGGAGGCTTTGGTTATGATCCTCTTTTCACGCCGAACGGTTATGACCGGACGTTTGCACAGATGACTGCCGAGGAAAAAAATAGCATCAGTCACAGAGCCATCGCGGTTGCCAAGCTGGCGGAATTCCTTAGCCGGCGCTATTAGTTCGTTATTAAATTAATACGCAGCAATAAGATATCGCACGTTATTGTCTTCACATAAAAAATGGCCCCGCGCTATTTTTACACGCCTTCCAGGACAGAATGCAGGTTTATGTCCGTGAGGAAAGTAGTTGTTGTCCTACCTTCATTTACCTGGGTTTCTGAACCTAACCGCAGTCCGTTTGCGGTGGGGTGCAAACAATTTTGCCGAAGGGCTGTTGATTCAAAAAAACCTCGAATCACCATTATGGCAAGAACAGTTGGAATCATTATGATCATCATCGGAGCGGTGATGCTCGTTTGGACAGGGTTCTCATTTACCCGAAAAGAGAAAATCGTAGACATTGGTGCAGTTGAAATTTCTGCCGACAAAAAAGAACGGGTCAACTGGCCTCCATACGTAGGAGGCGCGGTACTGGTGGCAGGTATCATTTTAGTACTTGTCCCTTCCAGACGCCGCGCCGTATAGGCATCGTCTATTTTTCTCGACTTGATTTGGTGCGTGACGGCAGGCTTCCTTATCGGACGGGCCTGTCGTCCGCTTTCTAACACCGACAACGAAGCGGTTGATAGATATACGGACCGGTGGAATAGGCTGGTTGCAGCGGCCGCCCTAAGTAGTGATGAGCAAGTAGCCGATGAGGACCGCTCCAATGAGCAACATCAAGCCCACTAAACCATATAACAATCCCGAGTCGTGTCGGTACACGCCCTGATCCAATTGCTTCGCCGTCCGGTGATAACGAAACAGTGCAAATAACAGGCTAAGAACACCCGTAGCCACCAACAGGATCCCTATCGGCGCGGTATAAGCGTACTGCGGTAAATCTGCTGGGTTGCCCAGCATCAGGGCAACCTGCCTTACAAATAAAGAAAATTTAACTACCACAAAGCCAAAAGCCATGATGCCAATTGCGGTGCGTACCCACGCGAGCAGCGTACGTTCATTGGCCAGATGGTCATTCACCTGCTGTTTCCCTTTAAAATCCGGTTTGTTTTCGTTTCCTTGATCCATAATCGAATAGGTTACGCTAATGCTACCGCTGCGCACTTTGGATACGCTGTAAAACTCATCAAAATTATTGGAATAAACGAATTATAATCGCCTAATTGCGAATTAGCGAAACCGTATCGCACACGGCGTCGCCGCGTGGGGGCGCTTCATTTGCCCTGATAGTGCCTGCTGAACGGTATGGCACCGCATAGCTCACGCGATATTTTCGGGAAAAGGTGGACTCACCGTGGACTCACCGTGGACACACTGTGGACTCACTGCAAAGAGCGTTGGCGGCAGCCTAGGCCCGCTGGCAGATGGAGCACCCACACATTTCGCAATTAGGAAAACTTCTTTATCTTCGCTTTTTTATAATGAACCACCATCGTATAAACCGTTTAAATTGGGTAATCCACGTCAGGTAAGTGTCGGTAAAGCATACCGGATAGTGAGCTGATCGCATGAGCTATGGGAAGAAAGAAAAACGTATCGCTTAAAGACATCGCTGCAAAGGCGGGAGTATCGACGGCGCTGGTCTCTTATGTTCTTAATGGAAAAATCCGCGAAAGTCGGGTAGGAAAGGAAACCGCGGAACGTATATTGAAGGTTGCTGAAGCGCTAAATTATCAACCGAATCTAATTGCAAAAAGCCTTCGAAGTGGTAAATCGTATACCATAGGGTTAGTCATAGCCGACATCGCAAACCCGTTTTTTGCAAGCATTGCTCGGATTGTTGATGACGTAGCAAGACAATACAACTATACCGTCATCATTGGAAGTTGTGATGAAAATGCAGAAAAGTCCGCTAATGTATTGCGTGTGATGATCAACCGAAAGGTGGATGGATTTATTATTGTGTCTTCGGAAGGTTCGGAAGAGCAGCTGCGTTATTTGCAGCAGGAACACATCCCATTTGTATTGCTGGATCGCCATTTTCCTCAAATAAAAACGGATTTTGTTGCTACGGATAACCATAAGGCTGCCTATGATGCGGCAACCCACCTCTTGCAGGGCGGTTATACACGGGTGGGCATGATGGCATACGATACGGAGCTCTATCACATGCAGGAGCGGATAAGAGGGTACCAAGATGGTTTGAGGGAGCACGGGATCAAGCCCCAGAAAACATGGCTGCGTAAAATCAACCAGTTCAATGTAAGCGACGAGATCAAAGCAGCGCTGGACGAAATGCTACAGGCGAAGAATCCGATCGATGCCATGATTTTCTCAACCAACGACCTCGCGGTAAATAGTATTAAATACCTTAACCAACTGGGTCTCAAAATACCGCATGTTTTCGCTGCGGTCAGTTTTGGCCAGGCCGAGTGGTTTGATTTGTATCAGTGCCCCATTTCCTATGTCAGACAATCGGTCGACCTTCTCGCTACAAAAGCCGTGGAGATCCTTATGAATAAATTCGAAGATTCAAGTGCGCCCTTCGAACAAGTGTTAATCGACGCTACGCTGGTCACGCGTGAATCCTCGCTTGCCAAGCCCGAAGTGCTGTAGCGTTTTAGCATGGATGGGAGGGGAAATTAGATTCAAAAAAAGTTTGCAAACTAAATATTTAAATTTATCTTTGTTTAGATAATATTTGCTGCCAATAGCAAAACCGAAAAATTACGTTGCTTTTTTGTTGCGAGAAACGGTACCAAGCTGGGAAGCTTTAACCTTAATGCTTAATCGATTAAATTTATAACCCTATATACTTGAATATTTATGGAAAGACGAGGTTTTTTAAAATCGGCCTTAGTGGGATCGGCAGCACTTGTAACCGGCACTGCCTTTTCCAGGGCATTAGCTGTACCGGTATCCCATTCGGCTTCTTACTCTGATTTGCGGATCACCAAGATCCGTTATTACAACGCCCCGGGCTACAATAAACCACTTTTTAACCAAGCACGGGGAATTGTGGAAATCGAAACGGATTCAGGACTTATCGGTATTGGCGAAGGCGGCGCGAAGGATGTGGTCGAACAATGTGCACAAATGATCATCGGCGAAGATCCATTCCGTATTGAACACATCTGGCAATACCTTTACCGCGGTATGTTTTACCCCCCGGGCCGTGAGAAATTGCATGGTCTCGGTGCCATTGAAATGGCTTTGTGGGACCTGAAGGGAAAAGCGCTTGGCGTACCAGTGTACGAGCTTTTAGGTGGTGCAACCCGGGAGTACGTAGAGTGCTATGCAACTGGATTCAGGGCTTCCAAGGCACAAACGGAAGCAGACCGTGCACGTGACTGTCTTGCAGCGGGATTACGCTGCTACCGCATCGGCCCTACGGGTGGCAACGGACAGCAGCCGTTTGATTTTTATACGCATGTCAATAAAACCATTGAGTTTGCACAGCAGATCGATGAAGCCGTGGGTGGCAACGGAAACTGGGCGATCGACCTACATACACGTTTCGACCTCACCGATGGCATAAAAATTTGTAAGGCTTTCGAAGATCTCCAGCCCTACTTTGTGGAGGATATCGTACGTTCCGAAAACCCTGGTGTTTACGAGCAGGTACGCCAGATGACGAATGTGCCCATCGCAGTAGGCGAGCAATTCGGCGATCGCTGGGATACGAACGAACTGGTCGAAAAGAGACTCATTGATTACAGCCGTATGACGCTTCCCAATACCGGTGGGATCACCGAATACAAGAAAATTGCAGCGATCTGCGAAACGCATTACGTGGGATTGATTCCTCACTTTACCGGTCCGCTTTCCACAGCCGCGTTGGTTCATGTGCTGGGTTCGAGCAGCCCTACGCGGTGTATGATGGAGCTTGGTGGCGGTGAGCCCGAACGGCCTGCGTACTTCAACGAGGATTATATCGACTTCAGGGACGGAAAGTTGTACCTGAATCCGGCACCCGGGCTGGGCGTTGCGTTTGACCCGGATAAAGCGGAACTTGTCATGGAAGTCACTGAAAATACGCCGTTTCCGCATCCATATCTCCGGAGTCCGGATGGTGCCATCCATAACTGGTAGTACACAATAGCGTTAAACCAACCAATTATAACAACTATGAAATCAGAAGTTTTACAATGGAACAAGCTCATGCTGAATGTGATTCAGACAGCTTGTTGGTGCCTGCTACTGGCACTTTTTGCGACCCCGTCCTTTGCGCGCCAACAAAGTACCGTGACGGGGCAGGTGACAGCCACTGACGGCGCCCCGTTAACCGGCGTCAGTGTTCAGCTGCGCGGCAGCGGTGCGGGGACCGTAACCGATGAAAACGGAAGGTATTCCCTTCAGGTGGGATCCGGTGCGGTATTGGTTTTTTCGTATGTGGGTTTTAGTACGCAGGAAGTTGCTGTTGGTAACCAGTCGACCATCAACGTGCAGCTCGACGCTGATCTTGCCGCGCTGGACGAGGTGGTAGTCGTCGGTTATGGTACCCAACGACGGACGGAATTGACCGGTTCAGTCGCGACGATCTCGCCCACGGAGTTTGAAGAACAGCCCGTGACCCGGGTGGACCAGGTGCTGCAGGGCCGGGCTACCGGCGTTCAAGTGACGAACGCGAGCGGGGCGCCAGGTAGTGACGCCAGGATTCGAATTCGTGGGGCAAACTCGGTGCTTGGCGACAATAATCCGCTGTATGTGGTGGATGGCTTTGTCGGTGTAGACTTCAATACTATCAATCCAAACGACATCGAGAGCATCCAGATCCTGAAAGATGCGGCATCTACGGCCATATATGGCAGCCGAGGAGCCAACGGGGTAGTGATCGTAACCACGAAAAAAGGAACAAGGAGCGGATTCAACGTTACCTACTCTGCACAGGGATCTCGCTCATACATCATCAACAAATGGGATGTATTAAATGCGGGCGAATTTGCCGAAATTGTCAACGTCCGTTCTAACGACATGGGCATTTCCCCGATTTTTTCTGACCAGGAGGTGGCTAACTTTCGGCAAAACGGCGGAACAGACTGGCAGGATCTCGTTTTTAGACCGGCGTGGGGCCAGCAGCACCAAGTGACAATCTCCGGGGGCGGGGAGCGGACGACCTATATGGTTTCCGGCAATTACCTGAATAACGACGGGATCATCAATAACTCCGGCTTTAAACGGTATATGTTCCGTTCAAACATCAATTCTAATCTGAACGATGACCTTACCATTCGGATAAACGCGAGCGGATCGAGGACAGAAAACAACAATACCAACCTTCAGAGTGGCACGGGGAACCCGGTCGTGCAGGCATTGTCATGGGCGCCGACTACGCCGGCCTACGATGAGAACGGAAACATGATTCAGGCCGATCCGGTAGGGTCTGTGATGGTTAGCCCGGTGGCATTGATGTACGATCGGGCGAATTTGAACCAGGGTAATTTTGTTAACCTGGTGGGCGGGCTCAATTACCGGCTGCCGGTTGAAGGGTTGACGCTTGACCTGCAATATGGAGTCAATTTCCTAAACAGGCAGACGCAGAGCTACAACGGCCCTGTGGTGAGCCGAAACAATCCGAGCGCATCGCGCTCTTCTTCCGAAGACTGGACGTTGCAAGGTACCGCCTCGCTTTCATACCGGCGTGTGTTCAACGAGGCACACAGCTTGGACGCCGTGGCGGTTTTTGAATCGCAGCAGCTAACAAACAACAACTTCTCGTCGACAGGAAATGGGTTAAAGTTTCCATCGCTGGAATATTATAACCTCCAATTGGCCAACTCGTTTAATGTGGGAACCGGATTTACCAAATGGACGCTGCTGTCATATTTGGGCCGTGTAAACTACGCGTTTCGCGATAAATACTTGCTGTCCCTGGCAATCAGGCACGACGGGTCGTCAAAATTCGGACCCGGAAATAAATACAGTACATTCCCTACGGTCGGGGTGGGCTACAACCTTTCGGAGGAAGAGTTTATCCGCAACCTCAACGTATTTCACTCACTTAAGTTGCGGGGTAGCTGGGGTAAGACAGGAAGCCAGGCTATCAGTCCATACGCGACCCTCTCTACCTATAATACCAATGCGCCGGTGGCCTTCGATAATTCCGGCATCGTCAGCGGTATTATGCTGGGCAACCCAGGCAATCCGCTCCTTCGTTGGGAGACAACAGAACAGGTTGATGTGGGCTTGGAGGCCAGCTTCTTCGCCGGCAGGCTTTCCGTGGAGGCCGATTATTTTAGAAAACACACGACCGACCTGCTGCTGAACCAGTCGCTTCCAGCCTACGTTGGCGGCGGATCCCTGACAAAGAATGTTGGTGAGGTGGAAAACAGGGGATTCGAGGTGGCTTTGCGCGGCGTCATCGTCGACAACAATCAGTGGAACTGGACCAGCAACTTCAACATCTCGATGGTAAAAAATGAGGTGAAGAGCCTCGGGGGCATAGCGCCACGAATAGGCCAGGGTACAGGCGTCGGAGCCGGTATGTCGACAACCAATGAATTTATGCTGATCCCGGGCTACTCGTTGGGCTCGTACTGGGGCCTCAAGTACCTCGGTACCTGGAAACCGGGACAGGAAGCGGAGGCTGCCGTTTACAATGCGAAACCAGGCGACTCACGGTATGAGGATATAAGCGGCGACCAGGCAATTACAACGGACGATTTTCAGATTATAGGGAGGGGCATTCCGTCGACTACCGCCGGATGGAATAACACGGTATCTTACAAATCATTTACGTTGAATGTATTCTTCCAGGGCGTGTTTGGTATTGACAAACTTAACTATACCCGTGCGGCAGCCATGTCAGGCAGCGGCGATGCACGCCAGTACATCCTGTCTGAAATCAAAGACCGCTACATTCCGGGGGTTAACGAAACTTCCGACATTCCTGCATTCAGTGCGACGAACGTAGTGTATACGCAGTCTAGCCGTTTCATTGAGGACGGTTCGTATATCCGGCTCAAAAACCTGAGCCTGTCGTATAAATTGCCGACGATAAACAAACTTGGGATTTCCGTATTTGTGAGCGGCACCAACTTGTTTACGATTACCGATTATACGGGCATCGACCCTGAATCGAGCAACATAGGCTCGGGAACGGATACCGCACAGGGTATCGACTACGGCGCATACCCGAATTCCCGTACCTATACGGCAGGTGTTAATTTAAGCTTTTAACCATCATGAAAAGGAATGACATCATGAAAAGAAATTTGATATGGGCTTTCGGCGCAGCGGTAATGCTGGTGGCCGGATGCAAAAATTACCTCGATGAAGATATCAGGGGTGGCTTGTTGGGAGCACAGGCATTGCAAAGTCAGCAAGGGTTGGAAGCCGCGCTAACCGGTGCCTACAAAGGCTGGGCGAATACCTGGGGTTATGGGTTTATCCATGCCACAGCAGTGGCCGCGACCATGGGTGGTGATGATATCACGACGCATAAGGCAAGTAATAAAGCCGACTTCCGTGAATTTGACCAATTTGCCGTACCTGCCACGAACCAACGCACTCAAGCGTTGTATAATGGATGCTATAAGGCCATCCAGGGAGCCAACAACATTCTTGCAAATTACCAGAATACACAGGGCGATCAAGCTACCATTGATGCCATCGTGGGTGAAGCGTATTTTATCCGTGCAGTATCCTACTACTGGCTGGTTCGGCTATACAAGGACATTCCCTTGATTCAGCAGGCAGAATTTTCAGAAGACTTGCTGACCATAGGAAGAAGCGGGCCGGAAGAGGTGTACAATTTGATCGTTTCAGACCTAACGGCCGCCGAACAGTTGGTGCCCAACACCAAACGCAATCCCGGTCGACCAAACAAGGGCACTGTAAAGGCTTACCTTGCCGACGTGTACTTGACTATGGCCGGTTGGCCACTTAAGCAGACGGATAAGTATGCACTGGCAGCAGCGAAAGCTAAGGAGGTGATCGACAATAAGGATCTTTACGGGTTCCGTTTAGTCGACACGTATGCCGAGCTTTACGAAAACGATCCCGAAAAAAATGGAACGGCCGAAACGGTCTTTCAGATATCCACCTTTATGGGTGTAGGCTCCACGCAAAATGCCAACTATGGCTTTTCGGCCATGCCGGGTGAAGAAGGTGGCTGGGACGATTTTTTTGCCGAGCTGAATTTCTTTTACGATTTTCCGGAGGGGCCGCGCAAGGACGCCACGTTTAGGACAACATTCATACGTGGCGACGGCAGTACGATCTCTTGGGAGGACAGCCAGACCGAGCATCCCTACTATTATAAGTATTATCAGAAGAATGAAGTGAAAAACCATGCGTCGCAAATCCCAGAATCCATGATGCGCTACGCACACGTGCTCACGATCTATGCCGAGGCCCAGGCTCGCGCCACCGGTACACCCGACGACCTGGCATACGAATGCATCAATGCAATTAGGAGACGTGCTGAACTTGATCCGTTGGAAGGCTTGTCCGGAGCCGCATTTGCTGACGCCGTCGTACAAGAGCGCGCATGGGAATTTGCCGCCGAACGTACACGTTGGTTCGATTTGGTCCGCCTGGAAATGGTCGCCGAAGCAAACGCCAACAAGCATCCCAATGACTTGCAGCCTATCGGAGAAATGACTGAGAAAAACTACGTTTTCCCGCTGCCTTTCTCGGAAACATCTGCAAATCCAAATCTTTAATTTATTATGCCAGGCACGTACTAGGGGCGTGCCTGGCTTTTGTTTAGACCCATTTTTACGTACTACAAACCGAAAAAAAATAGATTTTTAATGTACCTCCGCATCTTAGCCGTCTTAGCTATAGCACTCACAACCGCCACTTGCCGGCAAACCGAAAAGGCCGATCCACTAAACCGGGATTGGCCTATCTATGGTGGAAACAAGGCCGGGAACCGGTATTCCGACCTGGACCAGATTAATAAAAACAATGTTGATTCGCTCAAAGTGGCCTGGATTTACGATACGGGCGACAACGACGGTTCCACCGGATGGACTCGCATGGTCGAATGCCAGCCCATCGTGGTGGGCGGAATTTTATACGGCACGACAGCGACCATGAAATTGTTTGCAGTTGATGGGGCCACGGGCAGGGACCTCTGGATGTTCGACCCGTTCGATCAGCCGGGTAAGCGGCCGGTATTCCATCCGATTCGGGGCGTTGCCTATTGGGAAGATGGAGACGACAAACGCATTTTATACGGAGCGGGTCCGACGCTGTATGCGATAGACGCAACCACTGGGAAAAAAGTACCAACATTTGGTGAAGATGGGGGAACAAGCCTGTATCAAGGGTTGGACGATTCGACAGCCACCGGCCGTGACCCGTCGAAACTTCTTGTAGACCTAACTACACCGGGCGTCGTATATCGCGACCTCCTCATCATCGGTTCCCGGGTGTCCGAAGGTGGCGATGCCGCACCCGGATACATTCGGGCATTTAATATCCGGACAGGTGAGCTGGTTTGGGCATTTCGTACCATCCCTTTGCCGGGCGAGGCGGGGCATGAGACGTGGCCGTCCGACGCATATAAGCGAATGGGCGGTGCCAACAACTGGTCGGGCTTGGTGCTGGATGAAAAGCGTGGAATCGTATACGCCGGTACGGGGTCGCCTTCGGTTGACTTTTATGGTGGCGACCGCGAGGGACAAAACCTATTTGCCAATTCGGTACTTGCCCTGGATGCGAAGACTGGCAAGCGTATTTGGCATTTCCAGACGGTACACCACGACCTGTGGGACCTCGACATTCCTACGCCACCGAACCTGATGACCGTCACCCACAACGGTCGAAAGGTTGATGCCGTTGCACAGGCGACGAAAGATGGCTATGTATTTTTATTCAATCGGGAAACCGGCGAACCGCTTTTTCCGATTGAGGAGGTTCCGGTCGAAGGCACCTATGCATTACCAGGAGAGCGTCCATGGCCGACTCAGCCCCGGCCCACAAAGCCCCGGCCGTTTGCTATGCAGGTACTCACGGAGGATAGCCTCACGAACCGAACACCGGAGGCACGAGCCTACGTGCTTGATCGTTTCCGAAACAGCCGGTATGAAGGACGTTATACTAACCCGAGTATGGAAGGATCGTTGTTTTTTGCTTTCGGCGGTGGCGCCGAGTGGGGCGGCAATGCGGCAACGCCCGACGGCATTCTTTACCAGAACTCGAATAATATGTTGTGGTGGCTGCAAATGCGTGAAAATCCGAATTATGGACAAGCCACCACAGGCCAATCAGCCGGTCAGGCACTGTTTAATACCAATTGTTCTACCTGTCATTCGATCTCCAAGGAAGGAGCAAACAATTCGGCAAGCCAGGGAATCCCGAACCTAAGAAACGTCGGCGAACGCCTAACTCGGACGCAGATCTCGACCCTTGTGGAAACTGGCAGCGGCAGGATGCCTTCTTTCCAGCATTTGGAACGAAAGGAGCGCGATGCCATCATAGACTACCTGTTACAGGCGGATAAACCGGATATAACGCGTGATTTTCATGCCGGTCCGGCTGATCTTGTAAATACCGGAGCGGATTTTCCGTATATTCCGCCCTTTTTAAATAATGGGAATATCCAGTTTCGCGACCAGGAAAACTATCCGGCTATAAAACCACCATGGGGACTACTCAATGCCATTGACATGAATACAGGCGAATACCTGTGGCAGGTGCCGTTGGGTGAATATCCCCAACTCAGCGAAAAGGGTGTCCCGCCGACGGGGACAGAAAACCATGGTGGGCCGGTTGTCACGGCGGGTGGGCTGGTTTTCATCGCCGCAACATACGACGAGAAAATACGGGCATTCGATCGGGATACCGGTGAAGTCCTATGGGAACACCAGTTGCCGGCGGGCGGCTTTGCTACCCCCATCACTTATATGATTAATGGGAAGCAATATATTGCGATTGCGGCGGGTGGAGCACGCTACGGTCTAAAATCCAGCGGGACGTACGTGGCTTTTGCGTTGCCATAGCCACATTAACAACGAAAATAAAACGAAATACGAAATAACTATATGACTACTACTATCAAAAATTACCGTTGGTACATTCTCGTGCTGCTGTTCGTCGCTACGACCATCAACTACCTCGACCGTCAGATTATTGGGCTGCTGAAACCGATTTTGGAAACAGAGTTTGATTGGTCAGAAACAGACTTTGCATATATCGTTATGGCCTTCACGGCCGCGTATGCAATCGGCCTGCTTTTTTTCGGATGGTTTGTTGATAAGGTAGGTACCAAACGCGGATACTCAATCATCGTCGGGCTCTGGAGTCTCGCCGGCATGCTGCATGCGGCAGCTAGGGGCGCATGGGGGTTTGCCCTGGCTCGGCTGGGGCTCGGCCTTGGCGAAGCAGGGAATTTTCCAGCTGGGGTAAAGGCCGTGTCCGAGTGGTTTCCAAAAAAGGAAAAAGCATTGGCCACTGGTATTTTTAACTCGGGCACGAGCATCGGGGTTATCGTGGCCCTGCTGTTAGTGCCTTGGATACTCCGTCACTATGGATGGCACGAAGTGTTTTTGATCACCGGTGCACTTGGCTTTATATGGATGGCCTTTTGGTATTTTATGTACAGTAGTCCAGAAAAAAGCAAATTTATTAGTGAAGAGGAACGGGCCCTCATTAGAAACGGGCAGGAAGAGGGCGAGGTGCTGGAAAAGGTGCCGATCAAATGGTTTAAGCTGTTTTCATTTCCGCAGACCTGGGCATTTGTGGTCGGGAAGGCGTTTATTGATCCGATATTTTGGTTTTTCCTCTTTTGGCTCCCGGCATATTTTTCCAGCGCATTTAACCTGGACCTGACCAAGCCGAGCTTCGAGCTCATGATCATTTATACATCAACCACCGTGGGGAGTATCGGTGGCGGCTATTTGTCGTCTTGGCTGATCAAAAAGGGGTGGCCGACACTCAAAGCGAGGAAGACAGTTTTACTGGTTTTCGCTGTGTGTGAGATTTCCATCATTTTGGTCCAGTTTGCATCAAGCATGTGGATGGTGGTGGGCCTCATCAGTTTAGCCGTTGCCATCCACCAGGCGTGGGCTACCAATATCTTTACCATCGCATCGGACCTCTTTCCTACACAGGCAGTGAGTTCGATCGTAGGCATCGGCGGCATGGCGGGTGCCGTGGGTGGTATCCTATTTCCAATGTTGGTCGGAACGCTGTTGGACTATTATGACGGGCTCGGCAACATCACAGCCGGATACAATATCCTATTTACCGTATGCGGATTCACCTACCTGATCACTTACCTCATCATCCACCTGCTCACACGTAAGGCGAGTCGGGTAAGGCTGGAAGATATTGTACAGACCAACGCATAGTTAGCTAACCAAATAATAACAATTATATAATGTAAATGAGCTAAATTATGAGAGCAAAAAAAAAGAAACCTGGTATTTCAAGAAGAGAGGCTATTCAGTCTGTCTTGGGTGTGGCGGGAGCGAGCGTCCTGACATTGCCGCAATTCGTTTATGCGCAGAATGGAAACAAAGCGCAGAGCACCGTGGAACAGATACGGGGCAATGGCGAGGTGAAAATCACCAAACTGGAGACGTTTTTGGTTAAACCCCGGTGGATCTTCCTGAAAATCCATACAGATGTTGGGATCGTCGGCCTCGGCGAACCGCTGTTGGAGGGAAGGGCGCTTACCATTCAGACGGCAATCAAGGAAATTGAGCCTTACCTGATTGGGAAAGATCCAAGAAACATTGTGCATCACTGGCAGGCAATCTACCGACACGCGTTTTACCGCGGAGGTCCCATACTGACCAGTGCACTTAGTGGGATAGACCATGCACTTTGGGACATTAAAGGAAAACTCCTCAATGTGCCGGTATGGGAACTGCTGGGCGGGCCAACACGTGACCGCGTACGCATCTACGGAAGAGCCTCAAACGCCGAGCAGATGAAACAGCGTAAAGCCGAGGGGTATACGGTTATTAAAACAGGCGTTTCCAAAGACCGGCCGGCTGATTTTGTCGAAAACCCTAAATTTGTAAAGCAAGCTATTGAGAATTTCGCCTCACTCCGGGAGGCTGGCGGGGACGATATGGATATCGCCATCGATTTTCATGGCGCTATTCCGCCGCAAACTTCGAAATTGCTTATCAAGGAAATGGAGCCCTTCCAACCTTATTTCATCGAAGAGCCCTGCCAGGCGCAGAACTTGGACGTGCTGGCAGATATTGCCCGCGGCACGCATATCCCGATAGCGACGGGGGAACGCGTGTATACAAAATGGGGCTTCCGTGAGGTCCTTGAAAAAGGCGCAGCAAGTATCATCCAGCCCGACCTATGCCATGCAGGGGGAATAACCGAAGGCCGTATCATTGCCGGGATGGCCGAAGCGTATTATGTGCCTATTGCTCCACATAATCCCATGGGACCAATATCGTTGGCTGTTGGACTTCACTTGGCTGCCAGCGTACCCAATTTCCTTGTCCAGGAGCAGGTTTCGCTCGGGGACGGCTATCTTAAAAACCCATTCCAACTGCAGAAGGACGGAACAGTATTGATTCCAAGGGGACCCGGGCTCGGTATTGAACTCGATGAGGATCAATTAGCTGATAAGATCGGTCATGACTGGAAAAACCCGGAAAGCTACAATGCACTGGATGGTTCTGTGGTGGATTGGTGACATAATTACTCGTATCGTCACGGGGAGCGATACGTTTGTCATATCTGCTTAATCGATTAATTATAACCAAGTTTAATACCTATTATTATGAAAACAAAAAAGCTTGCGTTTTTTGGCTTTCTTCTAGGAAGCCTAAACGTCCCGCTCGGCCTGGAGGCTCGCGAGACAGCAGTAACCGGCATGTACCATTCGGTTCAGGCCGAGGTAAGCGGAACCGTCACCGACCAAAGTGGCGTACCGCTGTCCGGCGTGACCGTACGCGTAAAAGACATGCAAACGTCGACCCAGACCGACGACGAAGGCCGTTACCTGCTTCGTAGTGTGCCAGCGAACAGCACGTTGGTATTTAGCTACGTTAGCTTCGTCACCCAGGAGGTGCGTACGACCGCGGGAACGACGACCTATAACGTGCAGCTACAGCTCGATGAACAACAAATCGGGGAGGTGGTTGTCACTGCGCTCGGCATCAAACGCGAAGCGCGGACACTGGGCTACGCCACGGCTACCGTAGGCGGCGAAGACCTGTCAGTAAACCGTACGTCTAATCCGGTGGGGTCGCTACAGGGCAAAATGGCGGGTGTCAATATCTCCACGATGTCCACCGGGCCGGGTGGAACAAGCAAAATCCGAATTCGCGGCCAGTCGTCTTTCAGCGGCCACAACAGCCCCCTGATTGTTGTGGATGGTGTGCCCATTAATAACCAGAACTATGCGATAGGCGGTAATTTTGGCGACAGGGGATTCAATAACTCAGACGGCGGCGACGGTATGTCCAGTATTAATCCCGATGATATTGAAACCCTTACTGTTTTAAAAGGTGCTACGGCGGCCGCACTATATGGTTCTCGAGCAAAAGATGGTGTGGTGATGATTACGACCAAATCAAGAGGTGAGGGTAGGGGGCTCGGTCTTCAATATAACGCAAACTTTACGACCGAAACGCCACTGGATTTTACTGACTTCCAGTATGAATACGGCCAGGGCGAAGGGGGGATTAGGCCGACGGCTCCTTATCCGACATCGGGCGTATGGAGCTTCGGTGAGAAATTTGAACCTGGCATGACGCAAATTCTGTTTGATGGCGAGGAGTGGCCTTATGAACCGGTCAGGAATCGGATAAGAAAATTCTACAACACCGGAAAAAACATGACCAATACGGTGACATTTTCGAATAACGGGGACAACGGCGGATTTAACCTGTCGCTCGCCAATACGGACAACAAAGGGATTGTGCCCAACTCGGAGTTTAACCGCAAAACCATTAATCTTGGTTTTATCCAGAATATTTCGCGAAATAAGAAGTTGACTGTCCAGGGCAACATCAATTATTCAAACGAGCATAACCGCAATCCGCCGCAAACCAATGCGCAGGATTTCTCAACGGCTACCGTAATTAATACGCTGGCTAATTCAATGCCGTTTGAAGCGTTGGAGCAGAATCAGGTCATGCCCAACGGAGACGAATTTGTTTTTTCCCGTTTTTTGGTAAGAAACAACCCCTACTACTCGGTGAATTATCATTTTGAGAACATCAAGCGTGACCGGCTTTTTGGTAATATCCTGGTGAAGTATCAATTTACAGACTGGCTGTATCTGCAAGGGAGGGTAGCCCAGGATTTTTATAACCGTGACCAAGATTACAACATTCCCAATGGCTATGCTCCAATCGCGAAAGCACCGGTAGGATTCGTAAACGGCAATTATACACAGGATACCCGCCGATTCCGCGAACGGAATTATGATTTTCTTCTCGGCGCCAACCGTACTTTCGGCAGCTTTAACGTAGATCTCACACTGGGAGGCAACCAGCGCTACGAACGGATGGACTACAATAGTGTGACCGTGACGGATTTCGTATTGCCTAATCTATATACCATTATGAATGGACGTGTCAAGGATCCGTTTTACAGTCTTTCGGAGAAAAAAGTAAATTCCCTGTATGGTGCCGCAACCATTGGCTTCAGGGAATACTTATATGTTAACGCCACGGCTCGAAACGACTGGTTTTCTACGTTGGCTCCGGGCAGCCGGAGTATCTTATATCCGTCGGTTACGGCGAGCTTTCTTTTTTCGGAGGTATTTGACCTTCCGGAGTGGATCAACTTCGGAAAATTACGCGGTGCTTTTGCCCAAGTTGGCGACGATAATGTGGCACCTTACTCTAATGCACTGTACTATAGTGTCAATAATAACCTGATCCCGACCCCGTCCGGCCAGCAGGTACCGGTCGGCACTATTAACGCGAGCACAATTCCCAACGCCAATCTTCGTCCGCTGCGTGTGACGGAGGCGGAGGCTGGTATCGAACTTCGCCTCTTTAATAATATTGGGTTGGACCTCACCTATTATCGAAAAACCACGGAAGACCAAATTCTCGCGGCACAGGTGTCCGACGCTTCGTCATACACCACGCAATTGATTAATGTAGGCAAAAGCATGAACCAGGGGCTCGAGTTCCTGATTTCAGGAACGCCTATTCAAACCAACACGTTTAAGTGGGATATTGCCTTTAACGCCTCTTATAACACCTCTGAAGTGCTTTCTCTTGGACTGACGCCGGCAGACACCATGATTACCGTAGGCGGTAGCGGCGGCAGCACCCTGCGTCAGGTTGTCGGCAAACCGCTTGGCCAATTATATATTTTCGGCTACCTCCGCAATGCCGAAGGCAAGAAAGTCTTTGATGACAACAGTGGCAGGCCGATGCGTAACCCCGATCCGATTAACGTAGGTAGCGCCTTGCCCAAATATTTCGGCGGGATTACCAACACCTTTAACTTCAAGGGCATTACCTTGTCAACACTGATCGACTTTAAACTGGGACACAAGATATTGGCGGGGTCCAATATGAATTATATCCGGCATGGTTTGCATAAGGTAACGCTGGAAGGCCGTGAGGAGGGTTACGTCATCGGTGACGGTGTCAACCCCGATGGCAGCGTCAATACCACTCCGTCTGCGTTGCAACCATTCTACGAAGCGACAAACGTGCTGGGGATTTATGAAGACCTGGTATTTAATGGTGGGCATTGGAACCTCAGACAGGTCACGTTGACTTACGACTTCAGTAAACTCTTGCCGGCAGATTTCCTGATCAAAGGCCTGTCGTTGAGCGTTGTCTCGAATAACGTGTTAACCATAAAGAAATGGACGGATAACATGCACCCCGAAATGGTAAGCAGTGCGTCCGACAATGCCATGGGTCTGGACTTCTGGCCCAGCTTGCCGTTAACACGGAGTTTTGGGTTTAATCTCAATATGAAGTTGTAATGTTTTTATTTCTAAGTCTAAAGGAAATTATTATGAAAACGAATAAGCTTTTCTACTTCGGTCTGGCTTGTCTGGCGACGGTAGCCGGATGCGAAGCGGGCTTCGACGATATCAATACGAATAAGATCGACCCGACGAGCCTGGATGCGCCGCTATTGATCAATCAGGCCGTGCTCGATGCCAATTACCGCGACGGCACGGCGACCCTCGGTATGGTGACTTACAATTACGGTATTGTTCAACAGATAATTACACCCTACGGGAGTTCGTTGGCTGGTGCTAATTATAACCAGAATAACACGGCAAATACCAACCGGTTATGGGTAAACTTTTACCGCAATGTGGTGAAACAACTGGTCGACGTGATAAATAGTACGAAAGACGACGAGAACCTTTCCAATCTTTACCACGCAGCACGGATTTGGAAAGCACATGCTTTTATGATTATTACAGACACCTATGGCGACATTCCCTATTTTGAAGCCGGTAAAGGATATCTGGAAGGAAACATCACGCCAAAGTACGACGCGCAGGAAGCAATTTATATGGATATCCTGAAGGAACTGGATGAGGCTTCCACATCGCTCGACGCTTCCAAACCGATCTTCAATACGGAAATTCTCTACGGTGGTGATATTACGAAATGGAAGCGCCTCGGCTATTCTCTGATGCTGCGCGCCGCGATGCGGCTAAGCAAAGTTTCGCCGAACGTCGCCGAGGAATGGACAGTGAAGGCCGTTGCGGGCGGTGTGATGCAGTCGAACGACGACAATGCCACGGTACGGCACACCTCTCTGTATAACAATTATATGGCATGGTACCTCTCGGCGCGTGAAAAGACCAACTTTTACTTGGCGGAGCCATTTGTGGACTTTCTGCAGACCAGTGATGACCCCCGCCTAGGCAGCATAGCGGTTCGCTATGTGGGCGCCAAGGGCGGCCCCGACCAAGAACCTTCGCGGGCATCGACAGACCCGGATGTCCAAGTCGGCATGCCGATGGGATATGATGACGTCTCCATCAACAGCACGTTGGAGGAAAATGGTGTGGCGAGCCTTTGGGATTACTCCCAGGGAAATTTGAATACCATTTTTAAAGTTGATGCACCCGAGTACCACGTCACCTATTCGCAGACGCAGTTGCTCTTGGCTGAGGCAGCCATTCGGGGATGGGTCGCCGGTGACGCTACAACTTACTATGCGGAGGGTGTCCGGGCTAACATGGAACAAATGGCGGAGTATGGTGCGGAGGCCGCAATCGATGAATCAGCAATTTCGTCTTACCTGGCCGCACATCCACTGGATATGGGCGACGCGCTTAACCAGATTAATACCCAGTATTGGGTGTCGTCCTTCCTGAACGGCCCCGAGGTATTTGCTAATTTCCGGCGTAGCGGGTACCCCGAACTCGAACCGAATCCATATCCGGCATCGGAAACCCCGGGCGGTTTTATTCGGCGGATGCCGTACCCGGATAGCGAGGTGATCGTAAACCAAGCGAATGTCAACGAAGCGATCAGCCGCCAAGGACCGGATAATCTAAGCACGCGGGTATGGTGGGATACCGAATAGTGAGAATTTCAATCGATTTATTTCCAATATAATTAATTACATGAAACAACAAACAGAAAACAAGGGCATGAGCCGCAGGGAGTCTATGAAACTTCTGGGCCTAGGCTCCACGGCCGGGCTGATGGGGCTTGTCGGACTGGGGTCGAAAGCAATGGCACAGGACCGCACCACAGCGGCCTACGCCCGCGGTACCTCGAAGGTAACCATCCGAAGCGTAAAGGCCATCGCCACGGCTCCCCAGGGGCCGAATTTGGTGGTCGTTAAAGTAGAAACCAGTGAACCGGGGCTGTACGGATTGGGGTGTGCCACCTTTACGCAACGGGCAGCGGCGGTGGTAACCGCCGTGAACGAATACCTCCATGATTTTTGCGTCGGCAAAGATGTAGACAACATTGAGGATATCTGGCAGTCTGCCTATGTCAGCTCCTATTGGCGGAACGGCCCCGTGTTGAACAATGCGCTAAGTGGGTTGGACCAGGCCCTGTGGGATATCAAAGGCAAACGAGCTAATATGCCCGTGTACCAGTTGCTTGGAGGGAAAGCGCGGTTTGCTATTGACTGCTATGCTCATGGTAACGGGCGCACGCCCGAGGAAATTGCCGATGACGTGCAAAAGTTTATGGATCTCGGATTCCGCCACGTTCGCATACAGCAGGGCGGGTATGGTGCGCTAAATCTGGCACAGGAGCCGGACTTTCGCAAGGCGGGATTTGGCGGAGAAAAGGATGCTTACATGAATCAGCGTGTTTACCTCGAGTCGGTACCCAAGATGTTTGAGACTGTGCGAAAACGTTGCGGTGAAGACGTCGAACTGTTGCATGACATCCACGAACGGGTAGAACCAATGGATGCGATTAATATGATCAAAAAACTCGAGGAGTATCGGCCATTCTTCATTGAGGATCCATTCTCCCCGGAAAATCTGGCGTGGTTCAAACAGCTTCGGATGAGTACTACCGTGCCCATCGCCATGGGCGAACTGTTCAACAATCCCAATGAATGGAAACAACCCATGGTCGAACAGCTCTTCGATTATATTCGCGTGCACGTTTCCCAGGTGGGGGGCATCACCCCAGCCATGAAAATCGCTCGCCTGGGTGAATGGTTCAATGTGAAAACCGCATGGCACGGTCCACCTGACGTATCGCCGGTCGGGCATGCGGCGCATGCACATATTGATTTTGCCATCTGGAATTTCGGTATCCAGGAATCGGTAAGTTTCAACGATGCCATGTTGGAAGTTTTTCCGGGTAGCCCGACGATAAAAAATGGATATATGTATGTAAACGAGGCGCCGGGACTCGGAGTCGATATGGATGAGAAGGCCGCTGCGAAGTATCCGGCCCACTTTAGGCCTGGTAACTGGCAGGTGCGAAAAGGTGACGGCACTAGCATCCGGCCCTAACGGCTATCGCGTAGCGACTGCTTGGTTGGCGTTCCGCCCTGGGGACGCCAACCATTATAAAACAATGCTACGTATTAAGCACATTTTTGTTATTTTTGGCGGCTTAATCCATTAAGCTAGAGGGAAGTATTTACCCTGTTTTTGAAAATTATTCATGCACCAGATACTAAATTATATTTTTTGCTGCGACTGGGGGACGTCGTCATTGCGGTTGCGGCTGATTGAAACAGATAGCCGGAAAGTCGTTTGCAAAACCCAGACCGATCAAGGGATCGGCCGGCTGTTCGTAGAATGGTCGGAAAATAACGTGCTCAACGAATCACGTCAAGTTTATCTGATGCGCGTCCTCGCCAGGCAGGTTGATGTCCTACAGAAGCAAGTCGGCTTTCCTGTGGCTGATATCCCTATAGTGATCTCCGGCATGGCATCATCGTCTATTGGTATCCTTGAAATACCTTATGCCCAGCTTCCTTTCTCGACGGACGGCAAAGATGTTTCAGCAGAATACATCCCTGCTTCGCCGGAGCTCGCCCATGATATTTATTTGATTTCGGGCGTGAAGAGCGATGACGACGTCATCAGGGGCGAGGAAATTGAGGTGATCGGCTTGTCTTTCCTGAATGAGTCGGAGGTTTCCCAGCCGGCGGGCGATTGTATTTTGGTACTTCCGGGGACGCACTCAAAACACTTGCTGATAAAAGGAAAACAGATGGTTTCCTTTAAAACGTTTATGACCGGTGAGTTCTTTCAGCTGCTAACCGAACGAAGCATTTTAAAGGATTCGATAACGCCGGTTGATAGTGCAAATCTTTCCGAAGCGTCAAATCAAGAAGCGTTCAACAACGGTGTCCGGACGGCAGTATCGGATGACCTGCTGCATGCAAGTTTTTTGGTCAGAACCAACCACTTGTTTGGGAAGTATTCGAAAGCAGAAAATGCATTTTTTTTGAGTGGTTTATTGATTGGCTACGAGCTTCGGCAACTAAAAAAGGAACCGAAAGACGCCCGGTTGGTCATCTGCTGTGGCGACAATTTATACCGGCAATATAGTTGTGCCTGTAAGGAGCTGGGATATTCAAATGTAGCGTACATCTCATCGGAAAATCTAGAGCAGGCAACGATCGCGGGACAGATCGAAGTATTTAAAAGATTTCAAAAGGAAAACCGTAAAAATGAAAAATAAGGCGTTTAATTGGTCGGCATTTAGCCGGATACCGGTCATCGGAATCATAAGAAATTTGTCGCTCGCCCAGGTGCGTGCTGTGTTGCCGTTATATGTCGAAGCGGGGTTAAACACCGTGGAAATCTCATTGGCTACTCCTGATGCGCTAAAATTGATTGAAGCTGCATCGCAGGAATTTGGTGACCGCCTGAATATCGGTGCTGGTACCGTATGCAACGAAGAAGAACTGACCGACAGTTTACATGCTGGATCCCAGTTTATTGTGAGTCCGATCACGGACGTAGGGCTGATTCGTTCCTGTGCAGAAAAAGATATCCCGATTTTTCCGGGTGCATTTACCCCGACGGAAATATATCGTGCGTGGCACGCGGGTGCCACGATGGTGAAGGTGTTTCCTGCGTCATTAGGGGCTCAATATATCAAAGACATCAAAGCGCCATTCCCGAACATAAAGTTGCTTCCTACAGGGGGCGTAGGTTTGGAGAACCTGGCGGACTTCCGGGCAGCCGGTGCTGACGGGTTTGGCATCGCTTCCCAGTTGTTTAATAAGCAGGCGATCGAATCGGAAGACCACAACAGGCTATCGCTAGTTTTTAAGCAATTTGCCGATTTTTTTACCGGCTGATTGTCGCCTTCACTGATTCGACCCGAAACTTTACTTTCGATCAACATCGCTAAAACAAAATTACTCGTACCTTTGCACTATCACAGAAAGGACAGCAACTTTGGAATATTTTGATGTAGATCAGATCCGAAAGGATTTTCCCATTCTTGCCCGTAAGGTAAACGGTAGACCATTGGTATACCTGGATAACGGTGCCACGACGCAAAAGCCGCAACAGGTGGTAGACGCCATCCAGCATTACTATACGGAAATGAACAGCAACATCCACCGGGGTGTGCACTACCTAAGCCAGTTGTCAACCGACGCATTTGAAGTGACCAGGCGTAAGCTGAAGCCTTTTATAAATGCATCGCACGACCACGAGATCATCATCACGAAAGGTACGACAGAAAGTATAAATTTAGTGGCGCATGGCTATGGCAGTGCATTTGTAGAACCGGGGGATGAAATCATTATCTCGGCCATGGAACATCATTCGAACATTGTACCTTGGCAGTTGCTCTGTGAAAACCGGGGAGCGGTGATGAAGGTTGTGCCGATTAACGAGGCAGGGGAGTTGGACATGGAAGCATATCGTTCCCTACTGACCGACCGGACAAAGTTGGTAGCCATGACCTATGTTTCAAATTCACTGGGTACGGTTAATCCGGTTAAAGAGACCATCGACCTGGCTCATGCAAACGGTACCCCCGTATTACTGGATGCCGCGCAGGCGATACAACATCTAACGATCGACGTTCAGGCACTGGACGTGGATTTCCTGGCGTTTTCGGGACATAAAATGTATGGGCCGACTGGCGTAGGCGTGTTGTATGGTAAGGAAAAATGGCTCAACGCCATGCCCCCCTACCAGGGCGGTGGGGAAATGATAAAGGAAGTTTCGTTTGAAAAAACGACGTATAACGAACTGCCTTTTAAGTTTGAGGCGGGTACACCAAATATTGAAGCAGGTATTTGCCTTGCTTACGCGATAGATTACATACAGGCCCTTGGACTGGATCGCATCGCGGCGTACGAGCATCAGCTGTTGGACTATGCAACGCAACAGCTACTGGAAATACCGGGAATCCGGATCATTGGCACGGCAAAAGAAAAGTCGAGCGTTATCTCTTTCTTAGTAGACGGTACCCACCCATATGATGTCGGGGTTATCCTTGATAAACTTGGCATTGCCGTACGTACCGGACACCACTGTACACAGCCGCTCATGGACTGGTATGGCATTCCCGGCACCGTCAGGGCCTCAATCGCTATGTATAATACAAAGGAGGATATCGACGCTTTGGTGGCGGGCGTGCAAAAAGCCGCCTCCATGCTGGTTTGAACGGACGAAACGCAAATTAAGCCAGTTGCATAAGATCATACACGAGATTAAGGACAAAATGACGATAAACGAGATACAGGACGAACTCATAGCGGATTTTTCTTTTTTTGACGATTGGATGGCCAAGTATGAATACATCATTCAGTTGGCTAAAGACCTTCCGCTGATTGATGAACATTATAAGAAGGACGAGTACTTAATCAAGGGTTGCCAGTCAAAAGTGTGGCTTCACGCCGATTACCGGGATGGTAAAGTGATTTTTACCGCCGATAGCGACGCCATCATCACCAAAGGATTGGTGGGGCTGATGGTGCGTGTGTTGTCGAACCATTCACCTGCGGAGATTGCTGACAGCGATCTGTATTTTGTTGACCAGATTGGTCTCAAGGAACACCTTTCACCGACCCGTGCCAATGGACTGGTTTCGATGATCAAGCAGATGAAACTTTATGCCCTGGCGTTACAGAGCAAAGGTTAATCACGACTTTGCTTATCCCGAAATCGCCTTAGTTTGCGACGGCGACTAGTCTACTCAAACCATTTTAGCACGTCTTCTTTCGAAGGCATGGCGATATCCAGCTTCATTTTCTTACGCAGCCCACCCATATCGTTAAATACTTTGTTGGGATTGGCCGCCTGTAGTGCTTCCATCGAAGTCAGGCCCATTTTCTGTAGTACGGGCACCCACGTTGCCGGGATACCGCGCGCTTCGTAGTCACCGACTGTCGCTTGCTTAACAACTTTTTCAGGGCGCATCTGTGGGAAAAACAATACGTCCTGTATGCTTTGCTGATTGGTCATAAGCATAGCTAACCGATCTATGCCGATGCCGATGCCGGCAGTAGGGGGCATGCCGTATTCCAGAGCACGAAGGAAATCGTAATCGATGAACATCGCCTCGTCGTCACCACGTTCCATCAGTTTTAGCTGTTCCTCAAACCGTGCGCGCTGGTCAATGGGATCGTTTAGCTCGCTGTAGGCGTTGGCGAGTTCCTTGCCGTTAACCATGAGCTCAAAGCGTTCGACCAACCCTTCTTTAGTGCGGTGTTTTTTGGTGAGCGGACTCATCTCTACCGGATAGTCGATAATAAATGTGGGCTGCACGTAGTGATGTTCGCATTTTTCGCCAAAGATTTCATCGATGAGTTTGCCTTTGCCCATCGTTTTGTCGGTTGTAATACCCAATTGGGTGCACACCTTACGTAGTCCGGCTTCATCCATTTCAGACACATCAAACCCGGTGTGTTCCTTAATCGCATCGTAGATGCTCACCCGCGGATAGGGCGCCTCGAAGTTGATTTCCTTGTCGCCCACCTGCAGCGTAGTTTTGCCGTTTGTTGCCAACGCCACATGCTCGAAAAGTTGTTCGGTAATCTCCATCATCCACAGGTAGTCCTTGTAGGAAACGTAGAACTCCAGTACGGTGAATTCTGGATTGTGGGTGCGGTCCATGCCCTCGTTCCGGAAGTTGCGGCTGAATTCATATACCCAATCGTATCCGCCCACAATGAGTCGCTTTAAATAGAGCTCGTTGGCGATCCGCAGGTAAAGCGGGATGTCCAGCGCGTTGTGGTGGGTGATAAATGGACGGGCAGCAGCTCCTCCTGGGATGCTCTGCAATACCGGCGTATCTACTTCCAGCGCGCCCCGCTCATTGAGGAAGTCGCGGATCGCTGTTTTCACCTTGGACACTTTCACGAAGGTTTCTCGTACTTGCGGATTGACCACCAAATCCACGTAACGCTGACGATATCGAAACTCCGGATCGGTCACCGCGTCAAAAGTTTTGCCGTCAGCCGATTTCACAACGGGTAGGGGTTTCAGTGATTTGGCCAGCAACGTGAATCGCTGTACGTGAATAGAGATTTCCCCGGTTTGTGTCGTAAATACGAATCCTTCGATGCCGAGGAAGTCGCCGATATCCAACAATTTCTTGAACACGGTATTGTAGAGTGTTTTGTCATCGTCGGGGCACAAATCGTCGCGCTTTATATACGCTTGTATCCGGCCGGTAGCATCCTGAAGCTCTATAAATGAAACACTGCCCATTACCCGGCGGCTCATCATCCGTCCGGCAATACGAATGCTTTTATAGTTGGTTTTATCCCGCTCGTAGTTAGCCAAAATATCTGCGGCATTGGCGTTGACCTCAAATGCCTCGGCTGGATAAGGGTCGATGCCCAGTTGCATTAACGCCGTCAATGCCTGTCTGCGTTGTTGTTCCTGTTCGGATAATGCTGTGTTCATGCAGGTGGTGTTTTCTTCGGGGCAAAAATAGCATTTTATGAGAAATAAAATGGACAGGTATGTAGCAACGTGTGCGGGACACCCGTTATACACCTGTACCGGATGGTCGACACGATGGCGTATGAACAATTTTCTAACTAAGCAGGCTACAGGCTAAGTCGTTTGAATTCCATGGCAGTTTATCTATGTTTGTAAGATTAAATCAAGAGCGTATTAATCGTATTGTAGCTGCATAGTGAGTATTCGTATCCGATACTTAAAAAAAAAGCATGCGCTGTCACTGGAAGGTGCGGTGAGAGGCTGTGCGCAAGACGGAGATAATAGGTGTAAGGAGTTTATATATAAAAACTGCTACGGATATGTCTTGGCAATTATATTACGCTATGTGAAGAATGATTTTGACGCCGAGGAATTGACCAATGAAAGTTTTATTCGTGCGTTTAATAAAATAGAAACGTTCAACAGTAAAGAAGGCGGTCAGCGCTATGAAAAATCATTCCGTTCTTGGTTGGCTCGGATTGCCGTCAATATTTCGATAGATTTTCTTCGGGCGCGGAAGCCTCTGGTGGCGTTAGAAGACGTGAGCGAGCAGGAGCTGACCCCCCATCGGGTTGCCGTCTCAACCGACCTGGAAGTGCATGATATTCTTAAGTTGCTGCAGCAACTGCCGGATATACAGCGCACGATTTTCAATCTGTATGAGGTGGAAGGGTATTCACACGAGGAGGTCTCGGCTTTGTTATCCATTCCGGAAAGTACCTCTCGGACTTATTTGACGCGAGCAAAGAAAAAACTACGACAACTTTATATCGAATCAGTGGACATCACAGCTAAGTTGTAATGAGCGGAAAGGGTAAAAACGACGAATTGATTGACCATATCGCAAAGCGATTGCGAAACCATGCCGAACCTTATCGAGAAGGTGCCTGGGAGCGGTTTGCGGCACAGGCGGAAGGTCGCCGGCGGCGGGGCATGGCGTGGAGCCGTTGGGCGGCGGCCGCGATACTTGTGTTAGCCGCTGGCTGGTTTGTATTCGATTTGACGGACAACGAAAGGGGAAATGGCGCGCGGCAGGTCTTCAAACAACAAAGCGCCGGCCAACAATTGGCGGTAGAGGAACGGCCAGACGAAGATACCGCACCCGTGTCCCCGTATAAAGCACAGCAGGTTGACAGCGGGGAGACGCCTGATCCGGTTTTTGACCAAAGCCAAACCGTCCGAACGGCGCTGGCTGTCCGGTCTGGACAGGTCGTAGAGAATAGAGAAGCATCCGCGACGGCCAAGTCCGCCGCGCCACATATGGTCGCATCGGCATCAGCAAGTCATTCGACGGACGCGTCTACCGCCGGGGGCGCGCCAATCGGGCGCGACGCTTCGGTCGGTAGGGACGTAGAGGAGATAGTCGGGGAGCAACCTATTGCCGCGGATCCGATGCCGGCGCAACCGGAGAACCATAGCCGACTGGCATATGAAAGTCAGGGGATCCACGAATCGGTAAGCGAGGAGGCCGGTAAGTGGGATTTTGCCATTGCCCTGGCGCCGTCGGTAACCAGTGAGCGACTGAATCTGGGTGGAGGGGTAGCTGTGGCATATCGGTTGTCCGATAAGATCTCCCTGGCATCCGGTGTTTCCCTAAGCGATTTGGGCGTTGCCCAGCAGCATACTGGCCAACCGTCCGCCCTCAAGGCAAGTCTTACGCCAAACTCCCCCGCTCCGGGCCAGGAGTCGGAAATTGCCCATTACCGCAATCGCGAGATTACCTCGGTGTCCAGCACCTTGCTTGCCGTAGATATCCCGTTGAACCTACGTTACCACGTTACGGACCGATTTTATACCTCAGCGGGCGTTTCGTTTATCGGCATCCTGAAAGAGCGCCGAATCAATCACTTTGTCGACCATATCAACCAACCGACGACGGATTACGCTTATAACCTGAAAGCCGTTCATTCGGCCGAGCGTTCGGGTGAGCAACCTTTACAGGGCCGCGGCTACACGGGGTTTCTCAATTTTTCGGTAGGACGCAGTGTTCCGTTGTCCAGGAAAGTCTTCCTCGCTGTCGAACCCTATTTCAAACTACCGATTGGTCGGCTGTCGAACGAAGATATGGATCTCACGAATGGCGGAGTCCGAATCGTTACGGGTTTTTAAGGGTTGATTTGATCGATACGTACCCAATCCATACCTGCGGCGATGGCACCCTGTACGCCGGGGTTCCCGTCCTCGAACACGAGACAGTCATGTGGTGCGACATTTAATTGACTCGCTGCCAACAAAAATGGATCGGGGTAAGGCTTTCCACGCGCCGTGTCTCCTGCACAGACCAGCGTTTCGATGGTATCGAACAATCCGATCACGGTTAAAGTCTTGCTTACCGTGTTCCGGCTGCCGCCCGACACAACACCAATGCGGACTTTTCCAAGATGGCTTTTCAGGTGCTCGACGACGAAAGTGATAGGAAGCGTTTTTTGAATGTAGTTTTCAATGAATATCGCCGATTTTTCCGCTGCAAATTCCCGGGTTGGCAAGGTCGCTCCATAACGTTTGTTAATTTCTTCCGCAATCCGTACTGTTGGCCAACCGGCCAATTCATCAATGATAGCGGGGTCGAGGGCTAAACCATGACGCCCGGCTGCTTCGACGTAAGCAGCCTTATGCGCATCCATATTGTCGGCCAGTGTGCCGTCGCAATCGTATAAAAAGGCTTTGTATTTTTTCTGGTTGCTGATGCGTATCAGCGCATCAAGTTTAGCTGTCATTGTCATAGGTGAATAAGATGTTTGGCGGCCTTTCTCCGCCGTATTTCAGTGGTAATTAGCGATAGTTCCCGTCCGACCTGCCCGGTGACGGAGGTGTTTTCGTTCGCTCGCCGAAACAAGTAAGGCATCACGTCCTTAACTGGCCCGTACGGCATGTATTTGGCCACCCGGTAACCGGCCACTGCCAGATTAAAGGTCAGGTTGTCGCTCATACCGTACAGTTGTGCGAAATGGATATGCGGATGATTCCGTGGAATCCGTCGTTCGTCGATTTCGGCGGCTAATAACGTACTGCTCGCTTCATTATGTGTTCCGGCCATGAGCCCGATCCGATTTATATGATCCAAACAAAAACAGAGGGCCTCATCGTAGTCGCGATCCGTAGCGGCCTTGTTGGGCTGTATGGGAGAGTGGTATCGCAGTTCGTCAGCCCTGTCTCGTTCCATTTCCAAATAAGCGCCCCTAACGAGCTTGGCGCCGAGGAAGAACCCCGTTGTCTGGGCAATTGAAAAGTCGGCTTTAAGCGACGCCAATTTGTCGGTTCGATACAGTTGATAAGTATTGTACACGACGGGGGATCGCTGATTATACTTTTGCATCATTTCGAGTGCAATAAGGTCAATCGTGTCCTGTATCCACGAATGTTCTGCATCGATCAACACCCTAACGCCGCCCTCGTAGCATGCTGCGCAGATGCGTTCGATGCGGTGCTTGAGCCGCTGGTACTCTTCCGTCTCACCCCGGCTTAGTTCCACGTTCCTGTTAATCTTTTCCAACAAACTAAACCGGCCAAGTCCTGATAGCTTGAACACTGAAAACGGAATGTGGTCATGACTCATAGCGTACTTGACGGTGCGGAGTATCTCCGCGCAGGTATCTTCAAAATCTTTTTCGGAGCCCTTACCCTCCACGGAGTAGTCCAGTATCGTGTCGACTTGTTGTTGGGCGAGGGCTTGTATCGCGTTTTCACACCCGTCGATAGTTTCGCCGCCACAAAAGTGCCTGTAAATGGTGCGCCGGATAATCCCGGAAATTGGCAGGCTGATTTGGAGCGCAAATCGAGTCAAGGATGCGCCGACGGCTACGAGCATCTTGTTTTCCAACAATTTAAACAACCAATAAGCTGTTTTGAGGTCTTGGTTGCTTTTGCCGCGGAAGGCAATTTCGGTATTGTTGAAAGAGAGATCGCTATGTTTTGTTCCTTTCGCCATCCGGACAAAATTTACGCTGCAAAACTAACAATAATAGGGCGCAGTTCAATGACTGCGCCCTGTGCTTTAGGGTAGACTAACGCGAATTCCCGCATACACCATCCGGCCTGTAATGGGCGCCCATACAATCGAAGTGTCGAAAAATTCGCTGAAAGGCTGATCTGCCGCTAATATCGGGTTTGGCTGAAAAAAATTCGTCAGATTTTCTCCTCCAATATACAGGTCAATCGACCTGCTCGCCTTGCTAAACGTTTTGCTGATCTGCGCATTCATGGTGACATAGTTCGGAGAGTAGTCCGGTAGTCGATATTTCGCGGGATTAGTAGTGGTGGAAGGCAACCGCTTCTGCCCAGTCATATTTAACGTGTAGTCGAAATGCCACCCGCCGGTAGGTGTCTGATAGGCAAGATTAAGGAATCCCCGATGCCGTGCTATCAACGGGCGCTCCATAAGCTGGTCGCCATAGGTGGTCTTTACATCAAAAAAGCGGTAGGCAAAGCGGGTCTCGAGACCTGGCAGCGGCAAGAAACGGAATTCCGCTTGGAGACTATTGGAATACGAGGCACCGTCCAGGTTGTAGAACAAGAGCTCGCGTGCGTTTTCATAATCTACGACAACCTGGTTGGTGAAATCGTTCCGAAAAAATTCGATGCTGATCGATGCTTGCCGGTGGAGCAATTGAAACGCCTGATCCAAGCTGATACCGTTATTCCATGCGACCTCGGGTCGTAGCCCGTAGGCATTTTTAACGGCGTTTGACGAAAGAATCCGAACGGTCCTGGCACTGGCCAACGCCGCGGTGTTTTCGGCAAAAATATTAGCGGTCCGCTGGCCGCGGCCGCTGCTAAGCCGTATAGTTGTGCCCGGTAACGGTTCGTATCGGACATGTAGCCGCGGTGTTGCAAACCAGCCATAAAGGTTGTTATAGTCACCTCGAAAACCAGCCACCACATCCAACTGGCTGGATGGGCTATAGGTGTATTCGAAGAAGCCGCCCGGCACGACCTCCGTCCGAGCAAAATGTTGATCCACATAATACTCATTATACCGATCGTATTGCAAACTTAGTCCGGTGCGGTACTTGTGCTCAACGGTACCGATAATCGACTGATAAATCAGGTTGGCGTAGCCATTTCGCTGTTCCGCATCGTAGGCGCGCAGACCGAAATACGACTGCTGGTCAAATACGGTGCCCGACAGCTGCAAGCCAATGCTGCGATGGGTATTTCGCGGGAAGACGTATCCGACCTTGGCAAATGCCTCATAACGGCGGATGTCAAATCCCAACCCGTAGCGGTTCGCCGTCAGCCGATCCTCCGGATTAAAATCTATCTCGCCACCCGTGCGGTCGTCGTGTAGGAATTTAATCCCGAACTGCAGGATGATTCCATTGCCGTTTTGGTATTGCCACCGATTGACGCCCGAAAACAAATTGCCGACGGGTATATCGCGAAAGCCATTGTTGCTGAAGTTCATGTTCTTGTTATACATGAAATTGTCGTGCAGCAACAATCCCCCCGACCACTTTTCGCTAAATGCATGAAAGAGGGCGAGGTTCACGTCGGAGCGCCCCATGTTGTTTGTGTAGGTGTTGAAAAACAGCCTCTCGGCCGTCAATGGTTTTTTCAACTCCACATTGATCTGACCTGCGATGTTTTCAAAGCCGTTTGCCACCGAGCCAATGCCTTTCCCGATCTGGATCGACTCAATCCACGGCCCCGCAATGCTGTTGAGTCCAAGCGGGGTGGCTAGTCCGCGCGGTCCCGGCAAATTCTCCACGGTAAGTTGCGTGTAGTTGCCACTCAATCCCAACAGTTGGATTTGCTTGCTTCCTGTGACGGCGTCACTGCTTACTACATCGACCGAAGCATTGGTTTCGAAGCTTTCACTGAGGTTACAGCAAGCCGCCTTGAAAAGTTCCTGTCCGGTTAAGATTTCTAATCGGCTCGGTGTCAGCGCTGCAATGTAGTTTGAGCTCCGCCTCACCGACACGGTTACTTCTGTCAACATTTGATCTTTGGCCGTTATCATAACCACCTCCCGCGGATTGGTAATAGTCAGCGTATCTGGCTGAAACCCCGCATGCGACACCACCAACCGCTTTAGGTTGTCCTGATAGCGAATGCGGAACACGCCCGAACTATCTGACTGCGTACTGATCTGAGTGTCTTCTAACCAATAAACATTTCCCCAGGCAAGGGGACTCAATTCGCCCCTGTTGTTCTCCTGCATGATGACGCCTCTTACCACGTGTTCGGTTGTTGGCTGCTCTTCGGCATGGACGTTTTTTTCATCGTGATAATGGCAACAGGCAGGCAGGTTATGGTAAGCGGCCTCGTTGGCGCGGCGACCGTCCACATCATGGCCCGCATCGAGGATCCGTTGCCGGGCGCGCTCCAAATTAAATTTCTCGGGGTCGAATTGTAGGGCAAGGACTTTCGTTTGGGGATTCCAGTTTGCATTTTTTAGTCCCGATCCCGCTGCGGCCTTTTCAATCCGGGCTTTACACATGCCGCACACACCGGCAACATGTAACGATAGGGTACTGTCACGTACAACCTGCGTCTGTGTTAAGATGGCCGCCTGGACGGTAAACAGTAAAAAATTCAGCACCACAGCGAATGTTGTGCTGAGCGTTAATTTATTCATGGTAATGTATTCTCGTTGAAAGTACTTCGGTATAGATATTACAGTATAAGATCGCCTGCAATGCGAACACGCAATCAGGCTATGCTAAGGGAAAGCACTAAAATCAAATACGGTAAGTACAGTGTTGGACGAACAAAGGTACCGCTGGAGGCGGCGGCGAACCGACAATTTCGAAGTGCAAAGGATCATAATCGTCAGCTGTATCAAGCAGTCCAATGATGGAAAAAGCGACGAGACTTGTCGGATAAATCTTGGTAAGTTTGCACGATTCGCTACTTAGAAGATGTTTTTCGGAAGTCGTCTTTAGCTCAACTTTTACGCTGTTGCACTCGCCATACCCGGTGGTCTGGTCGCAATCCGCAGCAACGGGGACATGGTGGCGGTCGGTCTTTTTAGGCTCTTGCCGCATTGGGCAGAGCGGACAGGCTTCGTCGCCAGCTATGCTTTTTTGCATGCTGATTTGCTGGGGTTCCCCGCAACAGTAGTGCAGATAAACACTGGCGCCTGTCGCTGAAAAGGCATAAACCAACGTTAGCAGTATGGTGAGAATGCGTCCCATTAATAAAGAACAAAAATAAGGATTTTAACGGATTTTCGTGTCTTTCCAAAGTTTTTCCTGTTTCCACTCGTTCCTTTGATAAAAATAAATGATATGAAACGGTCAATATTGGTTTTGCTCGCAATCGCCACCATTAGCTTGCGGGTTTCTGCACAGGATATTTTGCAGCGGAATTTACCAGCGGTAGTCGTGAACGCTTTTCAACAACACTTCCCTAAGGCGAAGCAGGTTGAATGGGAAAAGACAGCCGATGGTTTATATGAGGCTGAGTTCGAGCTGGGGTTGCTGAATCGGGATCATAAGGTTTACATCACGCCGGAGGGCAGGGTACAAAAGCATATAGAAGAAATATCAGCCTCATCACTGCCTGCCGCGGTCAAACAACAATTGGACACCCGGTACGGTGGATATCGGACGGGTGATGTAACCAAAATCGAGTCGGGTAAGCAGGTTAATTATATAGTCGAATTGGAAAATCGTAGGGAAGAGCTGAAGGTTTCATTCGATGCCGGGGGAAAAGTGCTTGACGAACGCCCGGACTAATCACTGGGTAAACAGTAGTGCCCTCCTTGTCTGACAGAGGCAAGGAGGAGGCACTTGCTTATCGACTTTCTGATTTTAACTGGCTGATAAATGCCGGAATTTTTTGTTGATAATCTGCATCACCTAACAGTCGCACAAAGGCGCTTCCGACGATGGCACCATCGGCATAATCCGTTGCGCGTACAAATGTATTATGGTCCGAAATCCCAAATCCAATAACCACGGGGTTAAGTAATTTCATGTCTTTGATCCGCTGAAAGTACGCTTCCGTATTTTCAGAAACAGCAAGATTTTTTCCTGTTGTAGCCGACGAAGAAAGCAGGTAGATAAAGCCAGTAGATAGCTCGTCGATTTTGCGGATGCGTGCTTCGGCTGTCTGCGGTGTAACGAGAAATATATTGCTCAGCTGATTTTCCCGGAATACCGATTGGTAAAGCGCTTCGTATTCATACATCGGCAGATCTGGAATGATTACTCCGTCGACCCCCACTGCTTTACAGTCGCTGCAGAATTTTTCGATGCCATATTGCAAAACCGGGTTTACGTACCCCATTAACAACACCGGTATCGTTACGCGTTGCCTCAGCGCTTCAAGCTGTTCAAAAAGTTTGGTCAACGACATGCCATTTCTTAATGCCACTTCTGAGCTGTTTTGAATAATAGGGCCGTCTGCGACGGGGTCCGAATAAGGGAACCCGATTTCGAGGAAATCTACACCTGCTTTCTCGAGGCTTTCCGCAATATTCAAGGTGCTGTCGAGTTCAGGATACCCGGCTGTAAAGTAGATGGAAAGGATCCGTTTGTCACCCTTATTTGCAAATAATTGATTGATTCTGTTCATGTCAAAATCCGAAATACTTCATGTAATTGTCTAAATCTTTATCCCCTCGGCCAGAAAGGCAAACAACCACGTTATCGGTTGTCTTGAACGTCGTCTTTTCCAGCTGGGCCAGGGCATGTGCACTTTCAATAGCCGGAATGATGCCTTCCAGGCGGGTGAGCAGTAGGCCGGCCTGCATCGCCTCATCATCTGTGATGCTTGTGTACTGCGCGCGACCCGCCTTATACAGCCACGCATGTTGGGGGCCGATACCCGGATAATCCAGTCCCGCAGAAATTGAATACGGTTCAACAACCTGGCCGTCTTCCGTCTGCATCAAAATCGACCTGCTGCCGTGCAAAACGCCTTCCTTGCCCAGGGCGGTGGTAGCGGCCGATTCTCCTGAATCGACGCCCAGTCCAGCCGCTTCTACGGCGATTAGTTTTACATCAGGCTCGTCGAGAAAATGATAAAACATCCCTATCGCATTGCTGCCACCTCCTACACAGGCTATGGCATAATCAGGGTTTTCTTTTCCGGTCTGATCGAGCAATTGTCGTTTGGTTTCTCTGGAAATCACCGACTGGAACCGCGCGACCATGTCGGGATAGGGATGGGGCCCTACTACCGATCCAATGATATAATGGGTGTCAACCGGGTTATTGATCCAATCGCGCAACGCTTCGTTCGTCGCATCTTTAAGTGTCTTACTACCCGAGGTCGCCGCTACTACCTTTGCACCCATCATTTTCATCCGTGCAACATTAGGGGCCTGCCGTTCTATATCCACCGCACCCATGTATACCACACATTCCAGCCCCTTCAACGCGCATACGGTGGCCGTTGCCACGCCATGCTGGCCGGCGCCCGTTTCCGCTATGATGCGTTTTTTACCGAGCCGTTCGGCAAGCAGAATCTGGCCAATAGTGTTGTTTATCTTGTGCGCGCCGGTATGGTTCAGGTCTTCCCGCTTGAGAAAAATATTTGTCCCATAGCGTTCAGACAACCGCTTGGCAAGATACAGCGGCGATGGCCTGCCGACATAATCCTGAAGCAGTTGGTTAAACTCCTGCTGGAAATCTTCCCCCTGCATAATGGTCAGGTACTGCTGCCTTAGCTCTTCCACGTTTGGGTGGAGCATTTCGGGAATATAGGCACCACCGAAGTTGCCGTAGTATCCGTTTTTGTCGACGTGGTATTTGCTCATTTTCCTATCAGTTGAAATGTTTTTCTTAATCGTTCAATATCTTTAAATCCTGGCTCTTTTTCGAATTGCGAATTCAAATCCAGTCCATATAGGCGCCCGTCTTTGAGACGAAGCGCTTCGTTGATGTTTTCATCGCTGAGCCCGCCGCTTAGGAAATATGGCTTATCGGACGGGTTGGTTTCAAGTATCCCCCAGTCAAATGTCCGCCCGGTTCCCCCGTAGGCTGCACTTTTGGTGTCAAAAAGATAGTAGTCCACAGCTTCCTCGTAGGGAACTAGGGTATTCCAGTCAAATGCGTCGTTTAAGCCAAAGGCCTTGATTATCTCCACACCTCGATCTGCCAACACACGGCAATATGCCGGTGATTCATCTCCGTGCAGTTGTATTGCCTCGAAGCCGTAAGTGTTGATGGCCCTATCTATTACTTCAAGTGGACTGTTTACGAAGACCCCGGTTTTCTTCGCGCCATCCAGTTTGGCCACCCAATCTGCATTCAGTTGCCCAATATAACGCTTAGACGGCTCATAAAAAATAAAGCCCACGTAGTCGGGGTTTAACCTAAGCACGTCGCGTATGTTTTCCTCGTGCTTGAGTCCGCATACTTTTATTTTCATTCTTATAAATGCTAAACTAAGCGATGTATTTTTATCCCGCTAGGTGATTTTTAGGCCTTGATAATTTTCTTCAGGCTGTCCAATGCTTTCTTCCCCAGCAACGATGCTTCCGCTTCGTAATAACAATCGCCGAAGCTTTTTTCGGGATGGATCGTTTGGATTGCTATAGCGGCGTTAGCAAGCACGACCATGTTCTGCGCATCGGTTCCTTCTCCGTTCAGCACCCGGGTAAAGATTTCCGCAGCGTCCTTGACGGTCTCACCTCCCGATATTTCTCGGGCATCAATGGGCTCAAAACCCAGTTGCTGGATGGCATGGTAGCGCTCGCCCTGGTTACTGATGGTTTTGAAATCGCCGGTTAGGGAAATCTCGTCGTAACCATCCAGCGCATGCAGTATGGTATATTGCTTATTAGTGTGCTGATAAAGGTAGCCATAGAGCCGGGCAATTTCCAGACTGAATACGCCGACGGACTGAAAGGTCGGGTTCGTCGGGTTTACCAACGGGCCGATCATATTGAAAAAAGTTTTTACACCAAGCTCGCGGCGTATCGGGGCTACGGTTTTCATCGCCGGGTGAAAGAGCGGGGCATGGAGAAAGCAGATGTTGGCGGTATCCAGTTGTCTATTGATTTCGCTCTTGTCATTGGAAAAGACGTGGCCAAGGTATTCAACCACGTTGGATGATCCGCAACCCGACGACACCCCGTAATTGCCGTGCTTTGCTACGTGATAGCCTGCGCCGGCCAAAACAAACGAAGCGAGTGTGGAGATGTTAAACGTATTCTTCCCGTCACCACCCGTACCACAAAGGTCAATCAGGTCATAACCGGGGAAGTCGACTTTTAAACAAAGATCATACATGGCGTCCCGGAATCCCGATAACTCTTCAACGCGTATACTCCGCATTCCATATGCAGTCATAAACGCCGCAATCTGCGAGGGATTATACTTGCCGGAAGCGATGTTGGTTAATATCTCATAAGCTTCACTTTTCGTGAAACTCTTATATTCAAAAAGGTGCGTTAGAATCCGTTTCATGCTACGTAAAAAAAAAGCTTGCCGATGTTGGCAAGCCGTTATGATGTCTTATGTAGTTTATTACGATAATCAATAGACGTTTGCCCCAACCCTTAACTGTTGGGCCACCACCACGTAATATACATTGTTGATGAAGCCATTTTTGATTTCTATGTGGCAAATATGGTTTTTTGTTTTCAAAGATGCAACAGGAAACCGGTTTTTTTAGGTTGGGTAGAAACAAAACCGCCCCGTATACGGATACGGGGCGATGCTGTCAATATTCGTCTTCGTTGAAGAAGAAATCATCCTTGGTCGGATAATCCGGCCAAATCTCTTCGATATTTTCATAAGGCTCACCATCATCTTCCAGAGCCTGCAGGTTTTCGATTACTTCCACCGGGGCTCCCGAGCGTATGGCGTAGTCAATGAGTTCGTCTTTTGTTGCTGGCCATGGTGCATCTTCCAGATGCGAGGCTAACTCTAATGTCCAATACATAACTCAATACTTTAAGTTTAATTTTGCGCAAAAATATAATATTTATATTATGTTTTTTAAATTTTTTGATAACATTTTTAATAGCTAATTCAAGCGGCTGATTAGCAGTGTAATGGGTTGGTTAAGGCATTGATTTGGGCGATGTTTGAACCGTTAAATGTGTTCAAAGTCACTCCCTTTCTCCCGAAGGGCGGCGAGTCGGGGAGAAACACTTTTTATGTCGTTGTTGGGATAATCGTCTTCAATTAGGCCGTCCCTCATGCGTACGATTCGATGCGCATGTTGGGCTATATCTTCTTCATGGGTAACCAGAATGATAGTGTTCCCCTTGGAATGTATTTCTTCCAGCAGTCCCATAATTTCGATTGACGTTTTGGTGTCGAGGTTCCCGGTGGGTTCATCAGCGAGGATGATCGAGGGATCATTTATGAGTGCCCGGGCTACGGCGACGCGTTGGCGCTGACCTCCCGAAAGCTCATTGGGCTTGTGATCTACGCGGTTGCCCAACCCTACACTTTCGAGCGCTGCCCGCGCCTTTTCCTCACGTTTTTTCTTGCTTAGCCCCGCGTAGATCAGGGGCAGAGCCACATTGTCTAATGAAGTGGATCGTGGGAGGAGGTTGAAAGTCTGAAAAACAAAACCTATTTCTTTATTGCGAACCTCTGCCAGTTGGTCATCGCTCATGTCGCTTACATTGATCCCGTTCAGGATATATGCTCCACGGGTGGGTGTGTCCAGGCAGCCCAATATATTCATCAGCGTAGATTTGCCCGACCCGGACGGTCCCATAAGCGCTACGAACTCACCTTTGCTGATCTCGAGCGTTACCGATTTTAAGGCATGGATGGTCTCGGCGCCAATGAGATATTTGCGTCCGATATCATTAATCTGGATGAGCGGCTGTTGGGACATAGCGGTTCTTATTTTTTATAGGACGAAGTTGGGCAATAAATGTTACATTCCACCAATACTGTTCCATTGTTTCCGGATTCGATTGTATATGTCATCCCGTAGCCGGTCTGCGTCGGTAGGATCGATTCCGACCGTTGTTACGGGACTTAAAACCTCGACATGGACTATGCCCGGTCTGCTGCCAAATTGTTTCGCTTCGTCCCAGTATATTTTCCACGCGTTATGGATTACGACCGGAACGATTGGCACTTGCGCCTCAATAGCCAGCTTGAAAGGGCCGTTTTTGAAATCATAAAGGCGGGGAGGGTACTCCTCACCAATGTGGCCTTCTGGAAAGATCACTACATGTTTCCCCCAGTGAAGGTGCTGGAGGGCGCGTTGAAAAGCCTTGAATCCGGAGATTTTGCTGTCGCGCCGTAACGGTATGTCGATGGACCTGAAGAATAACCCAGTCACCGGATTGTTGAGCAGCTCTTCTTTTCCCAAAAATGAAAATCCGGCAGGGCACAGCAAGACCATGCCGGTGATGTCAAGATTAGAGGTATGATTAGCGCAAATGATACACGGCTTCGTCCAGTCTATCGGGGTTTCATACCGGAAACGATAGAAGATGCCGACTAATGCCGAGCTTAGAAATCCAATGGTACGTCGACACCGGGAGATTCGGTCAAAATGGCGCTGTGGATTTTTCGCCATGATAACCAATGCGGGATAAAAAAGCGCAAAGAAGAACAGAACGGATGCCAGATAAAGCAAGCGGTGCAGTTTTCTTAGCAGATGTACCATACGTCTGGCCTGTTAATCTTCCAGTTCCGCAAAATACCTATGGAATAGCGGAATGGTTTCTATACCCTTCAGGTAATTTGCGATATCGAATTTTTCATTGGGTGAGTGAAGATTGTCGCTATCCAGTCCGAATCCCATTAGCACAGTCTTCAAACCGAGTTCCTTTTCAAACAAGGAGACGATCGGAATGCTGCCGCCCCCGCGTGTTGGAATAGGCTTCTTTCCAAAAGCCGTTTCGATGGCCTTTTCGGCCGCCTTGTATGCGTTACTGTCTGTGGGTGTCACGGCTGGTTGACCACCATGGTGCGGTGTCACCTTCACCGTCACATAATCGGGTGCCAGGCTTTTAAAATGTTTCGAGAACAATTCCGTGATTTTGTTTGAATCCTGGTTGGGCACCAAACGCATGGAGATTTTGGCCTGGGCCTTCGACGGCAGGACAGTCTTGGCGCCTTCGCCAATGTAGCCGCCCCAGATCCCGTTGACTTCCAGCGTGGGCCGGATGCCCGTGCGCTCGGTTGTTGTATATCCCTTTTCTCCCCAGAGCGCTTTAATGCCTAGGTCGTTCTTGTATTCCTCTTCGTCGAACGGCGCGGCATTCAGTGCGTCGCGCTCATCTTTGGAAAGCTCCACTACATCGTCGTAAAATCCGGGGATGGCTATCCGATTGTCTTCATCGTGTAGCGAGGCGATCAACTTAGCCAGAATGGTAGCCGGGTTGGCTACGGCACCACCATAGACTCCGGAGTGAAGGTCGCGGTTGGGACCGGTCACCTCGACCTCGAGGTAAGACAGCCCACGGAGCCCGGTTTCCAGCGAGGGTGTGTCTAAGCTGATCATGGCGGTATCGGAGATCAATACCACGTCGGCGGCGAGTTGTTCTTTGTTCGCCTTCACAAAATCGCCAAGGTGATCCGATCCGACTTCTTCTTCCCCTTCGATCATAAACTTTACGTTACAGGCCAAAGTCCCAGTTGCCGTCATCAGCTCAAACGCTTTGACATGCATATAAAATTGCCCCTTATCGTCGCAAGCACCACGGGCATAGATCTTGCCGTCACGTACCGTCGGCTCGAATGGCGGCGTCTCCCAAAGCTCCAGGGGATCCGGCGGTTGAACGTCGTAATGACCATATACCAGTATAGTAGGCAGTGAAGGATCTATGATTTTTTCTCCGTACACGATGGGATGTCCGGCTGTGGGACGGACCTCTACATTATCGGCACCAGCATCGCGCAATTTTTTCGCCACAAACTCAGCGGTACGGCTCACATCAGCTGCAAACTTCGGATCGGCACTGACCGACGGAAAACGGAGCAGTTCAAACAGTTCATCCAAAAATCGCTGTTGATGAGTGGTCAGGTATTCTCTGATTTTCTGCATAATCATTTGATTGTGGGTTCCCGACAAAGCTACATAATGTCTCGTTGATAACCATGCCGTTTATCGATTCCCTACATCCACATGTTAAAGAAAGTTAAATAACCAACTGATTATTTGTTAAATACAATATATTCGTATATTTACGATTAATTCGTAATTGTTGTATGCCAATTATGACGCCTAAATAGCTAAGCATGAACCGACCACTTATTGCCCTTGTTGCGGTATATTTTTGCTGTTTCTCGCTCGCCGCACAGGAAAAGGAATATACCGTCAAAGGTACCGTGATAGACACGGTATCCAATCTTCCCCTCAAACAGGCATCTCTCGTATTGGTGCACGCCCGAGACTCTATGCTCTATCGTTTTACGCGATCGAACGATGAAGGACATTTTCTATTTAGAGGATTGTCGCCCGGTGAGTTTATGCTACTGGCAACTTACCCAGCCTATGCCGACTACGTTGAACGATTTTCATTGGATAGCGCCACCACCACGGTAGATTTCGGATCCCTCGGCTTGGTCTTGCGTGCTAAATTGCTGGAAGAGGTGCTGGTCAGCCGAAGTCACGCCATCACAATACGCGGAGACACGACGGAATATGACGCGGCAAGCTTCGCCATTCAGCCCAATTCAAAAGTGGAAGACCTGCTCAAACAACTGCCCGGCATACAGGTCGACCAGGATGGTAAGATTACCGCCCAGGGGCAGACCGTCAACAAGGTGTTGGTCGATGGGGAAGAGTTTTTTGGCGATGACCCCACCCTGGTGACCCGCAATGTCCGTGGTGATATGGTCGATAAGGTGCAGCTATACGACAAACGGAGCGATCAGGCCGAATTTACCGGTGTTGACGACGGCGAACGTAACAAAACGCTCAACATCAAGCTTAAGGATGATAAGAAGAAAGGGTATTTTGGTAAAATTGATGCCGGTGCGGGCTCCAGCGATATGTACCAGGGACAGGCGATGTTCAACCGGTTTAACGACAAGCAACGATTTTCCTTATACGGCACTGCGGGCAATACCGGACGGACTGGGCTCGGATGGCAGGATAACCAACGTTTCGGTGGATCGAATAATGTCTCGCTGATGGAGGGTGGGGGACTTATTGTTACAGCCAGTAGCGACGAACTGGAATCGTTCAATGGCCGCTATGACGGACGTGGAATACCATCCGCGCTGACCGGCGGCGCGCATTACAGCAATAAGTGGAACGATGACAAACAATCGATTAATGGCAACTACAAAATAGGCGAATTGGGTGTCCGGGGTTCCAGCAACACCATTACCCGAAATAACCTGCCTAACGGTGTCATTAACTCGGTGGCCGACCAAACGTTTGCCAACCGCATTTTTCGACAAAAAGCCGGTGCTATTTACGAAGTGCAGCTTGACTCGACCGCTACACTTAAAGTGACGGTAGAAGGGACGGTTCGAAACGCTCAAACCGATAGTGACTACCAAAGCCGGGCGACTGACGCGGCCGGGGGCCGTCTCAATCAGTCTGTGCGCCAAATCACCAACGATACGGACGGACGGCAGGCAAACATCGCAGCGCTGTGGACAAAAAAGCTGCGCAAAACTGGGCGAACCCTGTCGTGGGAACTCAACGAATCCATCGACCAAAGCAAATCGAGGGGCTTTTTATATGCAGAAAATTCATTTTATAACAGAAGCGGGACGGTGGATAGCATGTCGATCGTCGACCAGCTTAAGATTAATGACCGGATCAATGCCGTATTCAACTCCAATTTTACGTATTCCGAGCCATTCACCGATGCCCTGTCACTGGTCTTAAACTACCGGTTTACCGCCAGCAATGGCACTTCCTTAAGAGAATCGTACAACCCTGTGGGTGTGGATAATTATCGTGACCTGGATTCTCTGTTTAGCAATGATTTCAGATTGAACCAGCGGGCAAACCAGCTGGGTGCTGTTTTCAATTTAAAAAAAGGAAAAAGCACGGTCAACTTCGGTACGCGGGTAAGCAGGGTGCAGTTTAATCAGACCGACCGGTACACGGGTAGTCGGTTTGAGCGCCGGTTTACCAACTACAATCCGCAGGCGAGGTGGCAATACCGGTTTTCGCAGCAGAAGTCGCTCAACATTTCCTACAATGGAAACAATACACAGCCGCCCATTGACCAGATACAACCCGTCCGCGTGAATGACGACCCCCTAAACGTTGTTTTGGGAAATCCGGATCTGAAGCCTTCGTTTACCAACCAATGGAACGCACAGTACAATTCATATAAAGTGCTCAGCAACCAATACGTTTACGTGTTTGGCAACTATTCCACCACGCACAACCCGATTGTCAGCAATATAGTAACGGATTCCGTGGGGCGGAGTGTTTTCCAATACCACAATCTGCGCGATAAATCACCCGCCAATTTTTCCATTAACACGATGTTTAGCAAAAATTTGAAAAAATCGAATATTAACTTAGGCGGTTCACTTAGCGCAAATGGCAATATTTACTATAATTTGTCTAATGACGAATTAAATAGAACAGCGTTCTACAGTTATACCGGCGACATTTCGATCGGCCAGTCTTTGAAAGATCAATACGGATTTTCAGTACGGTTCGGGCCGACTTATACAAAGAACACAGCATCACTCCAAACAGATCAAAACAATAACGGCTGGGGATTACAGGGTATGTATGGCTTCGTCGTCTACCTGCCCTTAAAATTGGAGCTGTCTTCCAATGGCCGTTATACGTATACAGCGGCTACCCAATCTTTTGACGAAGATTTTGAGCGGTTCATCGTCGATGCTACGTTCAGTAAAAAATTCCTCAAAGCAGAAACCCTTAAACTTTCCATTACCGTAAACGACCTGCTCAATCAGAATATAGGCTTCAACCGGACGGTCAGTGACAATAGGTTTACGCAGAATAGCTACACGACCATCAGGCGGTTCGTGATGTTTTCGCTGACCTGGGATTTCAACAAAATGGGCGGACTTTAAATCGATCACTATGAAAGCAATCCATCATTGGTTAATTTTTACATTTATCCTTGTTTCGCACACCCTGCAGGCGCAGCATGCCCGGTTTGTGGAAAGCGGGGTCATCGAATACGAAAAGCGGGTAAACATGTATGCCAAGATCAGCAAGCGCATGGGCGACAACTCTTTTTTGCAGCAGGCATTTGAACAATACAAACGCACGCAACCTCAGTTCAGGTCCTTCGTTTATTCACTGGCATTTAGCCAAAACAAGATGCTCTTTCAACCACAGGATGGAAAAAAGACAGCGTCGCAATGGTTTTTCGACAACGACCCGTCGATCGATATAGGCAATCGTATTTTTTCAGACTTAGTTGCTGGACAGGCAGTTGCCCAGAAGGGTATTTACGAGGAAACTTACCTCATCAAAGACAGCATCCGGCATATCCAGTGGCGCATCACCAACGAAAGCCGTGAAATAGCAGGGTACCATTGCCGCCGGGCCAATGCACTGGTGTTGGATTCGGTTTACGTCGTAGCTTTTTACACCGACCAAATCCCGGTATCCGGGGGACCCGAATCCTTCACCGGCCTGCCGGGTATGATTCTGGGCGTGGCGCTCCCTGATGAACACACCACGTGGTTTGCCACTAAGGTCGAGGATCGCCCGGTGTCGGCAAAAGAACTGGAGGCACCGGTAACCGGAAAGGCGGTCAATTATGCGGAACTCCGCGCGGAGTTAGCGGCCAGTTTGAAAAACTGGGCGTCGGACCTGCAATCCGCCCTAAGAGCAATATTGCTTTAAGACTAAAACCAATCGATAAGTAGTTGCGGAACGATGCCTAAAATCAACACGGCTGCCGTCATCGCGATTATCAACCATAAGGGCACCGCTGCTGCCGGTTTGATTCCCTGCGCCATGTCCGGTTTTTTCAAGAACGCGTTCAGCGGGATTTTAAAGTAATAAAATAACGAGATTACCGTAGTGAGCGCACCCACGATCAGCAACAGCAGCAAGCCCGCATCGCCTGTAACCTGCCACCGTTCAACTACCGATGAAAACACCAATAACTTGCTTACGAAGCCGGCCGTAGGGGGGAGGCCGGTGAGTGAAACCAATAGTATCACAAAGCAGACCAGCGGAGCGGCAAGTATTTTCCCAAGCCCTTTGTAGCCCGATAGTTCGGCGACGCCCGTGCGGGATTCGATGTAGTCTATGAGCATAAACACCGCCATGTTCATAAGGGCATAAACGGCGAGGTAAAACAGCAGCACCGACGGGTCGCCGTCGCGGTAAGCCAATACGGCCATCATCAAAAAGCCGGTATGCCCAATGGAAGAGTAGGCCATCATGCGCTTCACGTTGTCTTGGCGCAGTGCGGCCAGATTGCCCAACAGCATGGTTGCTATGGCTGAGACGAGTAGCATGAAATGAAGTGATTCAAACGCCGCGCTCTCTGCCGGCCAAGCATATAACACCCGTATAAGCAATGCTATTCCCGCGATTTTAGGAGCCGTGGATAGAAAAGCCGTGACCGGCGTCGGCGCGCCTTGGTAGACGTCCGGACTCCAAAAATGAAAGGGGACAAACGATAGCTTGAACCCGATACCGGTAAATACAAACAGCAGGGCCACGGTAGTCAGTATAGAAGGCGCGGCCGCGAAGCCTTCGACATGCGCGTGTGCAGTTAATTCAAGGTTGCCGGTAAAACCGTAAATAAGAGATAGCCCATACAACATGATTGCCGAGCAGACGGCACCAAAAAGCGCATATTTCATAGCTGCTTCCGTTTGTTTGGCGTTTTTGGCGAGATAACCAACCATGATGTACGAACCGATCGACACCATCTCAATGGATACGAAGAGCATCAACCAGTGCGTGGCTATCGACATCAAGTTGAGCCCAATATGCACCGCGACCAATACACTATATAAATCCGCAGTCCGTTTTCGGTGCGCGGTGAAGTCGGGGTTAGCGTGAACAAATACAGCAAACAAGATACACGTCGCCCCTATTAATACGCGGATGTTTGCCGAGAAGGTGTCCGAAACCACCATTCCGAATAGCAGACTTCCTCCGGAAAAGTTCGTCAACGGCAGACTGCTGTATATGGCTGTTATAACCATCCCCAACAGCGTTATGGAAAACGTGCCCGCCCGCCACCGGGGGTCGATAAATAATCCCGAAAAGATGCTGGCAATAAACGTAGCACTCAACACCAGCTCCGGCATTAATTTCGGTAGCCCGGTAATGATATGATCCAGTAACGAATGAATATGCGGCACGATTTCGTTCATTGTCTTGTTAGCTTCCGGTTACCAGTTCCACTAATGCCAATACTGATGCGTTGATCTTATCCAGTGCAAACGCGGGGTAGATGCCCAGAAGCAGCGCAAGTGCCAGCATTGGCGCCATAATCAGCGTTTCGCGGGTATTCATATCTTTCAATGCACCTAACCATTCATCGCCGCCCTTAAGCCGTGTCTGTCCGAAAAACATGCGCTGCAGTGTCCATAAAAAATAGGCCGCGCTGAGCAGGATGCCTACCGATCCTGCGATGGCCATCCAGCGTGGCAGCACGCCGTGGGCACTTTCAGAGTTGAACGCACCGATTATTACAAAAGCTTCGCCGATAAAAGCCGAAAATCCGGGGAGGCCCAACGAAGCAAAGAACGCAAGGGCAACAAATGTCGTATAACGCGGCAGGAGCGAGGCCAGTCCGCGGTAATGATAAATATTGCGGTCGTGCACCCGGTCATACAACACCCCAACAAGGAAAAAGAGCCCCGCCGAAAGAAACCCGTGGCTGATCATCTGAAATATCCCGCCGGCGATGCCTTCTGCCGTAAGGGAGGCTGCGCCAAGCAGTACAAACCCCATATGGGAAACCGAAGAATACGCAATCATCCGTTTGAGATCCCGCTGCCCAAGGGCTACGAACGCCCCATATAGGATAGATATCACGCCGATGAGGCCCAACCACCATGCCGATTGCAGCGCCGCGTCCGGAAAGATCCCAAAACAGATGCGGAGAATACCGTACCCGCCGATTTTAAGCAGGATGCCGGCAAGTATAATGGAAATCGGCGTTGGTGCTTCGACATGCGCATCGGGAAGCCAGGTATGGAGGGGCACTATGGGTACTTTGATGGCAAATGCGATAAACAGCACGATAAATGCCAGCAGCCGGGCCGGAATTCCGAAAAGGTATTGGTTTGCCACCGCGGAAAAAATCGAACCATCCGCATAATTTCCGGGGTTCATCATGTGAAGCATGTTGAATGTATGCGCGCCCGTTTCGGGGTTGGTTACCGAAAAATAAAGTCCAACGATTACGAGCAGCATAAATACCGACCCGAAAAGTGTGTAAAGGAAGAATTTGATGGCAGCATATTCGCGCCGCGCGCCACCCCATATGCCGATCAGGAAATACAGGGGCAGCAACATCAGCTCATAAAATACGTAAAACAAGAAAAAGTCAAGTGCCGAAAACACACCCATCACCGCCATATCGAGGATCATCAACAACACAAAGTATCCTTTCAATTGCTTTGTCATCCGCCAGGAGGCACCGATGGCGATCACCATAATCAGTGCGGTAAGAAAGAGAAACGGTATAGACAGACCGTCTACGCCGATAAAATAGTCGATCTCCAGCCGGCCGAGCCCACCCATGTCCAAGCGTATCCAAGGCAGATATTCAAAAAACTGATAACCAAGTTCATCGGTGATGCCCGCCCCGGGGCTGAAGCTATGATAGAGGTAACCGCTCAGCAGCAGCTGAAGGCCTCCGGTAATCAATGCGATGTATTTATATGCCGTCGCTTTGCCTGCCGGTATGAGCAACATGAGTACGGCTGCCGCCAGCGGCATAAATATAAGTATGGACAAAAAATGCGCGCTCATGCCTGAATAATCATTTGATAAATCAAAACCATCAAAACAATGAAAAACATCGTAAATAAGTAATATTGTACCCTCCCTGTCTGCGTACGTCGAAGCACGTTACCGAGCCAAAAGGCCATTTTGCCAACAAAGCGTACCAAACCATCTACCACATAATGATCAAACCACGCTGCCAGGCCAGCGAATAGACGACCAATTCGGCCGCATCCGTCTACCACTCCGTCTACCACGAGCCGGTCAATGGTCACGAAAAAGCGTGACAGCCGCAGCAAGGGATCCACAAGCGCAACGTGATAAAACCGGTCTACGTACCCCTGATGAAACGACAAACGATAGAGCAATCCACGACCGCGTAGGGGATATGTCCCTTTGGCATACCAACGCCATGCAATAGCAAACATTGACAGGGATAGCAGCGTGGCGAAGACCGGAACCAGCGTGTGATAAAGTGACGCCGCAGGCCAGAGTGCTAACGGCAACATTCCCTGTATCACCCATACGTGGCCCACATCAAACGGGTGGATGGAAAACAGCGGAAACAACGAACAGGCCGCCAGGAATATCATGGGCATGAGCATCCATTTATTGGCTTCATGCGCCGCTGCGGTCGTGGCCATTGCGGAGGGTGCCACGAATACTTTGAATACCAGCCTCGCAATGTAGAAGGCCGTGAAACCGCTGGCGGCCAGTAATAAATAGGGTACCACCCCCGCCACCCCCCGCTGGACGGCAGCCCACTCGAAAGCGTGCACCAGCAGCGCATCTTTGGAAAGGTAACCCGCCGTCGGGGGCAACCCCGCTAGCGCGAGTCCTGCAACGGCCATGACGACAAAGGTGAGGGGCATATGCTTGCGCAGCCCACCCATATTCCGGATGTCCTGCGGGTCGATATCCAATTTATTTTTTTCTTTGAGATGCTGCATTTCATGGATAACGGCCCCGGCTGATAAAAACAGCAGGCATTTGAAGAAGGCGTGGGTCACCAGGTGAAAAAGAGCCACGTGATACGCGCCAATGCCGATTCCCATAACCATAAACCCCAGCTGCGAGATCGTGGAAAATGCGAGAATCTTTTTGATATCGTATTGTGCCAGCGCGAAATAAGCTGCCACAAAGGCCGTTGAAGTGCCGACGACCACCATAATCGCGAGCGTGGTCGCATTAAACAACGGGAAAATACGCGCCAGCAGGAAAACGCCCGCGGCTACCATGGTGGCTGCATGGATCAACGAAGATACCGCCGTGGGACCTGCCATCGCGTCCGGCAGCCACACGTGCATGGGGAATTGGGCCGACTTGGCAGCAGCACCCAACAGAAATGCAATGCCAGCTGCAGTAAGCCAAACCGAAGGCATTGAAGAACCTACTGACGTTACCCATTCGGTACCCACCACGTTGGCGGATGCAACCAACCCATCTCCTTGGAATAAAGCTCGAATATCGAGGGTTCCAAACTGGGCATATAAGATTGCCATACCAATCAGGAAGCCGAGGTCTCCGATCCGGTTGACAATGAATGCTTTCTTGCTGGCCTGTGCCGCCGTGTCCTTGGTAAACCAGAATCCAATCAGCAGGTAGGATGCAAAACCAACCAATTCCCAGCAAACATACATCAACAGCAGATTGTCGGCGACAACCAACGCCATCATGGCGAAGCAGAAGAGCCCGAGATACATCCAGTAGCGGTGGATGCCGGGATCGTCCTTCATGTATGCGACGGAATAAAGGTGTACAGGCACCGCGATAAGCGGAACCAAAAGCAACATCAATGCGGACTGATTGTCGAGAAGCAATCCCACGTAGAAAGACCTGGTCCCAATGACAAACCATTCCCATTGGATATGAAGAGGCGCTACACCCCATACTTGGGTAAATACGTATGCAGCCGCTATGAGGCTTCCTGTAATGGTGCCAATGGCAATCCCGCTGTTGGTTCGCTTTCTACCCGATAGCGCATTGATGAGGCAACCTGCGAAAGGCAGAAATACTGCCGTCAGGGCAGCAATCAGGGGATATGTCAGCGTCGGTTGTGGCAAGGTGTTTACTGATCTTTTAAGTCTCGAATATCGTCGGGATTGATGCTTTGATAATGTTGATATACATTCAGGATAATGGCCAGCGCGACTGCAACGCCCGCCGCTGCTAAAACGATAGCAAACAATGCAAATACCTGTCCACCATACTGCCCACGGTCATAACGGCCAAAGGCCACGAGATTCAGGATTGCGGCATTGATAATGAGTTCAATGCCGACCAGTACCATAATGGCATTGCGCCGGGCAAGCACCGCATAGAGCCCCGCTGCAAAGATGCATGCGCTGACGACGAGAAAATGAGTGAGTGTAATCAAGATTGGCCTCCTTTCCGCGCCAGGTGCGCCGCACCGATCAGTGCCATCATCAGTAGTATGGAGATGACTTCAAAGGGAAGCAGGTACCGTGTCATTAGGTGGATGCCAAGGTGCTGTACCGTCGCATCCGAAGATTTGATGACAGCTCCTGCATTTCGGGCGGTAGCGATCCATTGCGGCTCATGCTGATGAAATTGCCAGGCTGCATACACCAGAATGATTAGAAACGAAAGTGCTACCGCGAGCGCCTGCCAAACAGGCAGTGCAAAAAAGTGCGAGGTGCCTTGTTGAAGCTGGTTCAACAGTTCTTTATTGGACAGCATAAAAGCAAACAACAGGAGTACGAGGACGCCGCCCACATAGATTAGTATCTGTGTGAGCGCAACGAAATCTGCCAGCGCAAATACATAAAGGCCTGCCACGGCAAAAAGTACCACAAAAAACAGAAAGAGTGCGCGGGCGATGTTTCGCATGCTCACCAGCACGAATGAAGCGCCGACGGCCACAGCAGCGAAACCGTAAAATAGCAGGCTCTCCATAAACTATTTTCCCTTAGCTGCCTCCTTTTCAGCCTGAAATTGTGCCAGCTCCTGTTTTTTTGCAGCGATCTCCTCGGGTGTCATGTCTGAAAAGGAGTACGTCAGATCTGAAAGCTGGAAGGTGCTCCTGTCGTATTGGTCGGTCATCGTGATGCACTCGGTAGGGCACACAACGGTGCACAGCCCGCAATACATGCACTTTGCCATGTCGATATCAAACTTCGCGGCATAAAGCCGCTTCACACTGCCGTCAGACGTTTTGCCGATTACGCCCGTTGCCTTCACAGCATCAATGGTAATACAGTCTACCGGACACGCCTTCGCGCATAGGTCGCACACAATGCAATCGTCAATTTCTACATCCAGCTGATAGCGCGCTATTTCCGGGATAGGCATTTTGGTTTTCGGAAACTGCACTGTCGTAACGCCTCCCTGTTTCTCGAAATAGTCTGTTTTGCGTACATCCAACGCCTCGCGCGACCGGCGTGCACCAAAGAAGTGCCGGAGGGTCACCGTAAGCCCCTTGACCGCTGTAATGAATGCCTGTAACGCAGTTTTTAACATTTTTTTCCTTTTTAAACCATCACCATCACCCGCCACACACCTGAAATAGCCATACACAGAAAAGCCAGGGGCGTGAGCACTTTCCAGCAAAGCGTCATCAGCTGGTCAGCACGCAGCCGCGGCAGTGTCCAACGGATCCACATCTGAACGCCAACAAAAAACAACGTCTTTGACAGTGTCCAGAAAAACCCCCATGCCACACCCGTCGTCCAGTCGGCCAACTTCAGCGTGCCGATATTTGGGAGGGGTGTATTCCAGCCGCCGAGAAATACGACTACACCGATCATAGCTACCAGGAACATCATCGCATATTCAGCCAGGAAGAGAAAAGCGAACCGAAGCCCACCGTACTCGGTGTGAAATCCCCCTACCAACTCGGACTCGGCTTCCGGAATATCAAACGGTGCACGGTTGCACTCCGCCAGTGAAGCAATAAAAAAGATCACGTAAGCGAGCAGGAGGTGAGGCGCCTGAAAGACGTTCCATGCCAGAAACCCACCGATTTCCGATACGTTCCAAACGCCCGCCAGCAGGATGGGCGCCGTTGTCCGGATACCCTGGTTGGCTACGATTTCCTGCATGTTGAGTGTCTGTGCAACCATCACCGCGGCGATTAACGCTAGACCTGCGGGTATCTCGTAAGATACCATCTGAGCCACGGCACGTAGCGAGCCCAGAAGCGAGAACTTGTTGTTCGAGCCCCATCCGGCCATTAAAATGCCGATTGCGTCGACCGAAACCACGGCCAACACATAAAAAAGACCGATATTCAATGCCGCTGGTACCCAACCCGGTGCCCACGGCATGGCAATAAATCCGAAGAAAACGGCCATGAAAATTATCACCGGTGCGGCGACAAACAGAACCTTGTCGGCCGCCGACGGTGTGATAAATTCTTTCTGTATCAATTTCAGGATATCGGCCAGAGTCTGTAGTGTGCCGTACTTTCCCGTTTCCATCGGACCTAGGCGATCCTGGACGAAACCCGCGATTTTGCGTTCGGCGTATACCGCGGCCAGCGTGAATAACGCGATAAACCCGAATAAGGCCAGGCCCACAACAATATATGTAACGTAAAAAGCCAATTTATCCTATGCCCGAATGAAGTGCAAACATAAGGATTTGAAAGGATAATATATAGTAGATTGATAGATTATTTTGAACGGTTCTAAGAAAGCCTTACTTGGGTCGCTGCGCGGGCTTTAAAACGCGTGTTGACCGATTTGAACGGTGATCCTTGGACGAGCTTGTGATTATTTTCCCTATTTTGGCGGCCGGATTATTTCAGGTAAAAAATTAAACACCACGATGAAACTAAAAATTGGACCACTGTTGCTCGTCCTCCTTTTCGCGGCTACCGCATTTAGACAACCTACGGGATTTACCGGGCCTCACGCGGATGATCCGCTGCTAAAACAGGAGCGTCGGAACAAGCCACTAAGGATAATGGTGATCAGCGACCTAAATGACAGCTACGGTTCGACCTCGTACAGTAAAGAGGTGGCTGCTGCCATTCAAAAAATACCGGACATAAAACCGGACATCATCCTCTGCGGTGGTGACATGGTAGCCGGCCAAAAGGCCTCCCTAACGGATGCGCAATTGCGCGCGATGTGGGATAGCTTCCATCGGAATATTCTTACACCCATCGACAGCCTGGACATCCCTTTTGGATTTACCGTGGGCAATCATGATGCATCACCGAGTTATCTAAAAGACCGGCAGGCCGCCAGGCAATTCTGGGAAAACCACGTGGCTGAAACGAACCTTGCGTTTGTAGACCGCACCCACTTTCCTTTTTATTTCAGTTACATAAAAAACAACGTATTCTTTATCAGTTGGGACGCGGCTTCCGAGGCGATAAGTCCCGAGGTATTGGACTGGATGTCGGGCCAATTAAATAGCCGGATAGCGCAAAAATCTCGTTTACGCATTGTATTGGGTCACCTGCCGCTGTACGCAATTGTGGGCGATAAGAACAAGCCCGGCGAGGTGATAGCCGACGCCGACCGCACGCTTGACTTTTTCACGGAGAATGGTGTCGACATGTATATTAGCGGTCACCAGCATGCGTATTTTCCTGCACACAAAAATGGGGTTAAGCTCTTTCACTCGGGTTGCCTCGGCGGCGGCCCCCGTCCACTCCTCGGACATGGCGGCGGACCGAAAAAGGCTTATGCGGTGATCGACATTCCGGTAAAATCACCGCGGCAGTTTTCCTTTAACGGATATTCACCCGGAACGGACTCGCTGATCACGCTGTACAGCCTTCCCGAATCGGTACAAGGATTCAATGGCTCGGTCAATCGGATAGACATCCCTTATTAATCGGCGTCGGCCAACCCGGCTGATCCACGGACAAAACCGTTAAGCATCTGTTAAAAAGAAACCGCCTCCCGGAAAGAGAGGCGGTTTTTATCGTTGTTAGGTAGTTAGCGGCGGTGTCTGTGCACTAACGTTGCTCCAGCGGTAGGTAATCCCGCTGGACGCTGCCGGTGTATACCTGTCGTGGGCGGCCGATCGGCTCCTTGTTTGCGCGCATCTCTTTCCACTGTGCGATCCAGCCGGGTAAGCGGCCCAGCGCAAACAGTACCGTAAACATGTCCGTTGGAAAGCCAAGGGCACGGTAGATGATACCTGAGTAAAAGTCTACGTTTGGATACAGCTTGCGGTCTACGAAGTATTGGTCTTTCAATGCTGCTTCCTCCAATTCCTTGGCGATATCCAATACCGGGTCATTGATGCCCAGGCGGTTTAATACATCGTCGCACGCCTTTTTGATGATTTTTGCGCGTGGGTCGAAATTTTTATACACCCGGTGGCCAAAGCCCATCAACCGGAACGGATCGTTTTTGTCCTTGGCTTTTGCCAGCCATTTGGCACTGTCGCCGCCGTCGTTCCGGATGTTTTCAAGCATTTCGATCACGGCTTGATTGGCCCCGCCGTGCAGTGGCCCCCAAAGTGCGGAAATACCCGCGGAGATCGATGCATAGAGATTAGCGTTGGACGAGCCCACAATACGCACGGTCGACGTGGAGCAGTTTTGTTCGTGGTCGGCATGAAGGATCAATAGTTTATGCATGGCGCTCACCACTTCCGGTTGAATGGCCACATCTTCTGTAATCTGGCCAAAGGTCATGTTCAGAAAATTATGGACATAGTTCAGCCCATTTCGGGGATACATTACCGGGTGTCCGAGGGACTTCTTATAAATCCACGATACGATTGTCGGCATTTTGGCCAACAGCTTTACAATGGTGAGGTTTTCTTCTTCCTCGGTTGGGTTTGGATTGAGTGACTCCGGATAAAAAGCCGAGAGTGCACCGACTAAGCAGGATAGCTGGCCCATGGGATGAGACTTTGACGGAAAGCCGTCGAAGAATTTTTTCATATCCTCATGAATCAGCGTGTGGCGGTCGATTGTCCGACGGAACTCTTCCAGTGTAGCCGCTGCTGGTAGCTCGCCATATATCAACAGGTAGGCGACCTCAAGAAACGTGGAATGTTCAGCCAGTTGTTCGATCGGATACCCGCGGTAGCGCAATATACCTTTTTCACCATCCAAAAAAGTGACCGCGCTCTGTGTGGCGCCTGTATTCTTAAATCCGGGATCCAACGTTATCGTTCCTGTATGATCCCGCAATTTTGAAATGTCGATAGCCTGTTCATTCTCCGTTCCGGTGATGACCGGAAATTCATGTGTCTTACCGTTGATAGATATTGAAGCTGTCTCTGTCATAATTTTTTTTGGATGTGATGCAAATGTAATGAAATTGCCCTAATAAAAAAGGGATTCATCACAATATTATTACCGGCTGACTTTCATTTTTTACGGGATAGAAGTTGGTTAACCGATGTCGTTAATGTGCACTTTGATACCTGTTTTGCAGACCGATTGGCAGGCAATTCAGCCTATGACCCAAAGAATATACCCGAAAATTTTGATATTTACGATAATTTCGTAACTTTACGATATAGACGTATTTGTATGGAAAAATTGACGATACAGGAGGAGGAGGCGATGCAGTTGATCTGGCGCTGCAATGGCGGGTTCATCAAGGAATTTTTGGATAAAATGGAGGGCGAAAAGGTTCCCTATACTACGTTGGCATCGACCGTTAAAAACCTGCAACGGAAAGGATACGTAAAGGCGGTGCGATACGCCAACGCCTATCGGTATGAACCGTTGCTGACCGAAGAAGCTTATAAGAAACTATTTATGAGTGGATTTGTATCGGATTATTTCAAAAGCTCTTATAAGGAGTTGGTCAGCTTTTTTGCAAAAGAAGAGAAAATCAGTGCCGAGGAGCTGAAGGAAATTATCGACATGATCAACGAGGAAAAAACCAAATAGCATGCCTGAGACCATCACGTACTTGCTTAAGGCCAACCTGTCGCTGGTGCTATTTTACCTCGGTTATCGTCTATTGTTGTGCCGGCTCACGTTTTATGAGCTCAACCGCTTTTACCTGCTGTTCGGGATGGTGTTTTCGGCCGCGTACCCAGCTGTCGATATCAGCGGGTGGATGGCAGCGCAGCAAACGTTTGTAGCGGAGGTTGTTTATGTCGTTCCCGATTGGCAGCAAATTCCGGCGGCCGGGGTCGACCGGTGGCTGCCGGTCTTCGCCGTATTCTGGCTGGGTGTTGCGTATTTCGGTACCCAATTACTCATCCGGTTGCACAGCTTATGGCAAGTCCACCGGGCATCCCGGCCGGCCACATGGTGTTTGTTTCGATACCGGCAGGTGTTCGCAAACGTCAACCCGTTTACGTTTTGGCGGAGCATTTACCTCAACATCGGGCAACACAAAGAGGCCGAGCTGGCATCGATTTTTAGCCACGAACAAATCCACGCCAATGAATTGCATACCATCGACGTCCTGCTGGCCGAATTATCCCGCGTACTGTGCTGGTTCAACCCAGGAGCCTGGCTGATGCGGCGTGCCATTCATGAAAACCTGGAATACATTACCGACCGGAAAGTGCTGCAAAGCGGGGTCGATAAGAAAGCTTACCAATACCGGCTGCTGAAGGTGGGGCAGTATGCTGGCAGGTATACCCCAGTGACCAACCACTTTAATTTCAAAAGCTTAAAAAGGAGGATTGCGATGATGAACAGAAAGAAATCATCTGTCCTGCAACTGGGTAATTACATATTCGCCATCCCGGTAATTGCCGTACTGGTGCTGGCATTTACAATGACGCGCGCATACCAAAGTGACGGAGCAGAAATAACGAATCAATTGGGCGTGGCACTTTCCGCCCCAGCGCAGCGCCCCGTATCCATAGACACGAATATCCGCACGGAAGCTGAACCGGAGGTTGGACTTCAGCAGGAACCAGAGCAGCCGGATGAAGTCAGCGTGGCACCGCCGGTGGTTGTCGAAGGGCGGCAGCCAGAAGGCGTAACAATGGAAACCGAACGCGGCATTACCATCCGCCGCAGCGATACAACCCATGCTGCCGCACCGCTTTTTGTGGTGGATGGCTTTCCGATGAAAGATAACGGTTTTCTTGAGGAAATTAAACCGGAAGACATCACCAGGATCAGCGTTTGGAAAGACGAACAGCTGGCTACCTCGTTATATGGCAGTGATGCAAGCAATGGATTGGTTGTGGTGACTACGAAGGCAGCTGAATTAAAGGCCGACACCATTATAATCGGCAACGGCCGCGATACCGTTACAGCCGGACTAAAAGGCCGGCTATCGACGACGCTCCGCGGCTATCAGTCAGCTATACGCGACTACCAGACGGCTGTCCAGGGTTATCAAAAGGAAAGCCAGGTCGGCCAGCAGGAGCCTGGCTCAACGGCTGCATCGCCATTCACCCCCCTGTTTTCAGCGGAAACGCCGCCGGACTTCAACGGGGCATTGGTTATCATTGACGGCAAAGAAAGTACAGCAGGAGCACTCCGGGCACTTTCGCCCGATAAAATCAAATCCATTACCGTCCGGAAAGGGGAGGCAGCTACCAAAGCGTACGACCAAAAAGGGGCTAACGGTGCAATTGAGGTGATCACAGAGCGGTAAGGCTTATTTGTTAAACTGGTTCATCGTTATTTCCACGCCCACGTTGACAAAACTGTTTACTACTTGTACAGACCGTTCGATCAACTCCGGCAACTCCGGCAACTCGTCCGTATCAAAGCCGCTCAGCACATAATCCACCTGCCGGCCTTTTGGAAAGTCGTCGCCGATGCCGAAGCGCAACCGCGGGTAATTTTGACCGCCGCACAGCGCCTCAATACTCTTCAACCCATTGTGCCCGGCATTTCCGCCCTTTGCGCGCAGTCGGATCTTGCCGAAGGGTAGGGCAAGATCATCGACGATCACCAGAACGTTTTCCAGTGGGATTTTCAATTCGTGCATCCAGTAGTTTACGGCTTTGCCGCTCAGGTTCATGTAAGTTGTCGGTTTAATGATATATACGCCATGACCCCGTTGCCGGAATTCGGCGTAGTAAGCGTACCGCAGTGTGGAAAACGTCGCGCCGGCCTGCTGCGCCAGTTCGTCCGCTACCATAAAACCAATATTGTGCCGGGTATCGGCGTATTCGGCACCAATATTTCCCAACCCTACAATCAGATATTTATTAGCCATAAGACCGCAAACTTAGTGATTTCGGAGCGTCAAAAAAAAAAGCATCAGTCTATAACTGATGCTTTTTCTATACTGGTGTTATATCCGGGGAAAGCTTATTTCTTCTCCTTGGCAGCTTCCTGCTCGGCTTGGCGCAATGCACGTGACATGATCACCGAAACGATGGTATCGTCCCCGTTGTTAAGCACTTTGGCCTTCTCAAGCTGGATTTCTTCCACACGGACAGACTTACCTACCTCCAGCGCATCAAGAGGAACCTCAATGTATTGCGGCAGGTCCTTCGGTAGCGCTTTCACACGCAGGTTGCGCAGTTTCTGTACCAATTTACCACCCATTTTCACACCCGGTGAAGTGCCGGTTAGTTTGATGGGGATATTCACCGCAACTTCCTTTTTGTCACTAAGCTGCAGGAAGTCGATGTGACGCACCTGATCGGTCAATGGATGAAATTGAGCTTCTTGAACGATAGCTTGGTGTTTCGTGCCGTCGATATCCAAATCGATGAAATGAACATCCGGTGTGTAGAGGACCGGTTTCAAATCAGCTGCGGACACGGAAAAGTGGTACTGTTTGTCACCACCATAAAGAACTGCGGGGACTTTTCCCTGATAACGCAGCGCTTTCGCGTCTCTTTTCCCTACGTTCTCCCGGAGAGAACCGCTAATAGCAATTGATTTCATTTGTTAATATATTAATTTAAGGCCGCAAAGGTATGAAAAAAGTTGGACTAATCAATCCACTTTAAACAAATCACTGATTGATCCGTGCTCATTCACGTTTTTGATCGCATTTGCAAACAGCTCGGCGGTCGACAGCACCTTGATTTTACTGCTCTGGTGCTTCAATGGAATGGTGTCGGTAACGATCAGCTCCGTTAGCGCCGAATTCTCAATCGTTTCGTATGCCTTGCCCGATAACACCGGATGGGTACACACCGCCCGTACGCTGGTTGCCCCGTTTTCCATAATTAATGAAGCTGCTTTCGACAACGTACCTGCCGTGTCGCAGATATCATCAATCAGCACGATATCCTGACCGGATACGTCGCCGATGATCGACATCGACTCAATCTCGTTTGCCCGTTTGCGCTGCTTGTCACAGATCACCACTTCCGCATTGAAGTATTTAGCGAAAGTACGTGCCCGGTATGAGCCCCCCATATCGGGCGAAGCAATGGTCAGGTTGGGCAGGTTGAGCGATTTGATGTGCGGTACAAAGATTACCGAGGCGTCCAGGTGGTCTACCGGAATATCGAAAAATCCCTGGATCTGGGCAGCATGAAGGTCCATCGTCATGATCCGGTGCGCACCGGCCGCCGTAATCAAATTGGCGATCATTTTCGCGCCGATGGCCACACGCGGCTTGTCTTTGCGATCCTGGCGTGCAAACCCGAAGTACGGTACCACCGCAGTGATGTAGTGGGCCGACGCCCGTTTGGCAGCGTCGATCATTAGGAGCAACTCAAAAAGATGGTCGGTGGGTTGGTTGGTCGACTGGATCAAGAATACGTCACAACCGCGAACCGATTCGTTGTAAAAAGGCTGGATTTCGCCGTCGCTGAAACGCGACAGCGTCATCTCACCGAGGTCTCTCCCATATGACTGCGCAATTTGTTCAGCCAATTCTGTAGAGCCGGAGCCAGAGAAAAGTTTTACCGGATTGAATTGCAAAGGCATGGCAATAGTTTGTTTGTTTGAGTTAGCAGTAGGATTGGAATGTTATTGTATTCGATGTTAAAGTTACATTAAAAAACTACGGATTGCCAATCGGCAATCCGTAGTTTCTTTTTTGTTGCCCGACCAGGATTCGAACCTAGACAAACAGAACCAAAATCTGTCGTACTACCATTATACTATCGGGCAATCCGGATCTGTTTTTTTGCCGCCCTTGCGAACGGGACTGCAAATATAGAACGATGTAATAATTATTGCAAAAATATTTTTCTTTTTACTGGAAACGGCTGATATGCCAATAAATAGTGTTTTTGACTTTAGCCGATTGCCACTTCCCAACCCATATGAAGGCATCCTCCAAGAAGCATTGTCGGTGCCACAGCCAAGATAAATCCCGACGGGATGTGCGATTATTGCCGACGGCAGGGTAGGCGGAAAAGGTTAAAATCGGAATAAAATACTTGCATTCCCGTAGTATTCCTTATTTTCGGGGCGTGATTTTATCGTGAACCTTACGCGCGACATTTATGAACTATAATCGGATAAACAATATCATTGGATGGGCATGTGGCGTAATCGCCACGCTCGTATATATTCTGACGCTGGAACGGACTACCAGTTTTTGGGATACCGGTGAATTTATCGCTTCTGCCTACAAATTGCAGATCGTCCACCAACCCGGCGCCCCGCTATTTTTGATGTTGCAGAATGTATTTTCCAACTTGGCTTTTGGAAATCCTGAACGCATTGCGTTTTGGATGAACGTTGGATCGGCAGTCTCCAGCGGCCTTACTATTGTTTTTCTCTTTTGGACGGTCACTGCCCTGGCGCGGAAAATCCTGTGGAAACCCGGTACGGAGCTTTCCCAGGCCGGATTAATCCAGATCATGGGTGCCGGCGCCGTGGGTGCGCTGGCCTATACATTTACCGATACATTTTGGTTCTCGGCGGTCGAATCCGAGGTTTATGCCATGTCGTCACTTTGTACTGCGGTCGTTTTTTGGGCAATATTGAAATGGGAGCACCATGCCGACGAGCCGCGGGCCGACAAATGGCTGTTATTTATTGCATATATTATGGGACTTTCAATCGGCGTCCACTTATTGAATCTGCTGGCCATTCCCGCCATCGCGTTGGTGATCTACTTCCGCCGCACGAAAAACGCGACCAGTGGCGGCGCTATTAAAGCATTGCTCGTCGGCTGCGTGGTTGTCGCCGTGGTATTGTGGGGTATCATCCAATACCTGATTAAATTTGCCGCTTACTTCGACCTCTTTTTCGTCAATACCCTAGGTTTGGCATTTGGATCCGGCGTTGTTGTGTTTGCGCTGCTGGTTATCGGCAGTATTACATATGGTATCTGGTATTCCATACAGAAGGCGAAGCCGCTTCTCAATATTGTTCTCCTTTCGTCCGCATTCATCATTTTCGGGTACAGCTCGTTTGCGATGATACTCATACGCGCCAAAGCGAATCCGACCCTCAACAACAGCGACCCGGAAGATGCTTTTTCTTTTCTAAGTTACCTCAACCGCGAACAGTATGGTGACAATCCGCTTTTCAGCGGGCCGTATTTTGATTCACGGCCTATCGATATCGCATACGGCAGTAATCAGTACCGTAAGGGTGCCGAACGGTATGAAGTAGCCGGCCAGAACTTCGATTACGTGTACGACCGCGAGACCGTTTTTCCACGCTTATACAGTACCCGGGATGGACATCCGCAATATTACCGCAACTACCTCAACTTACCCGAGGGCCAGCAGCCGACGTTTGGCGACAACCTTCGTTTTTTCTTTAATTATCAGATTGGCCATATGTACGGACGCTATTTCCTCTGGAATTTCGTTGGAAGGCAAAACGATCAACAGGGACACGGGGATTTCACGACGGGCAACTGGATCAGCGGCATCAAGTTTATTGACCAATGGCACGTCGGCGGGCAGGATGCATTGCCCGACTCCATGAAAACGGATCCCTCACGCAACACATTCTATTTTTTACCCCTGATCCTGGGGCTCATCGGCGCATTTTGGCATTTCAAACGCCACCAGAAGGATGCCGGCGTGGTGGGGCTGTTGTTTTTCTTTACCGGGCTCGCAATCGTGCTTTATCTCAACCAGACGCCTTTGCAGCCGCGTGAGCGCGATTATGCGTACGCCGGGTCATTTTATGCCTTTGCCATATGGATCGGCCTCGGCGTGATCGGAATAAGCGACTGGCTCGCGAGGAAACTGGATGCCCGAACCGCTGGAATTGCGGCGACTGCTATTGCGCTGCTCGCCGGGCCGGTGCTCCTGGCCAAGGACGGATGGGACGATCACGACCGGTCAGAAAAGTTTCTCGCCCGCGATATCGCCAAAAACTATCTAGAATCGTGCGCGCCCAATGCCATACTTTTTACATATGGCGATAACGATACCTACCCGCTGTGGTATGCGCAGGAAGTAGAGGGGGTGCGACCGGACGTTCGGGTAGTGAACCTCAGCCTGCTTAGCGCGGACTGGTATGTGCGGCAGATGAAGGAAAAAGTGAACGAGGCCGACGCGCTGCCGATAACCATTCCGGACGAAAAATACGTCAAGGGCGTACGGGACGTAATCTATTATCAAGATGCCAAGATACCCGGGCACGTAGAGCTCAAAAACATCGTAGCGCTGATGTTGTCAGACAACCCGAACGATAAAATTCAGATCCAAAGTGGCGAACGTGAAAATTTCCTGCCCACAAAAAACCTCCAGCTGTCCATCAGCAGGGCCGACGTCATCAACAACAACGTCGTACCCGAGCAGTGGCAGGACAGTATCGTCGATACAATGACCTGGACATACAACCGAAACTACGTGTCGCGAGCCGAATTGGCGATCATGGACATTCTTTCCAACAATAATTGGGAGCGCCCCATTTATTTTGCCACGACAGTGCCGGCGGACAACTTTTTGGGTCTTGACAAGTACCTCGTGTCCGAAGGCTTTGCCCTTCGCTTAATGCCGATCCAGGTGGCAGACAATACCGCGCAGCAGGGCTTGGTAAATGCGGGTGCCCTCTATGACTACGTGATGAACCGATATACCTGGGGCAATATCGGCAACTCGCCTTACCTCGATCCCGAATCGTATCGGATGATCAGCCTCATTCTGAATAACATTTATTCGGCGCCCGCTGAGGCACTCATCGCCGAAGGCAAGACTGAAGAGGCGCGCACACTGCTGAATGACGCCTTGCAACACATGCCCGAACGCCTTTATCGCGTAATGGATTCGTATGCGTATTCGTTTTTTGTACAAAATCTCTATCAGGTCGGGGAGACGGAAAAGGCCAACCAGCTCGTAGAACGGAATCTTGCGTATCTGACAGACCAGCTCAGGTACTATGCAGCGGTCGCCGAAAGCAAGCCAAACCTCGAGATGCAGAATATCCAGTACAGCATGTTTACATTGAACCGGTTTGCCGAAGCTGCACAGGCGCACGGGCAAGAGGAGCTGAACAGCCGAATCATGGAAGTATTTGGACAATATGAAGCCCGTTTCTTCGGAGGGTAGAAAAGGGCCGTGGTAAGATAAGCTTGGCCGCGGCGTGGCGCATGCCGTTAGTGGCTTGGCATGAACTCATTTTGGAACGGATAGTATGAACCGTATCGACCGCTTATTTGGCATCCTCACGCTCCTCCAGTCAAAGAAATATTTGATGGGTGAGCAGATTGCGGAGCGGTTCGGCATCAGCATCCGCACGGTATACCGCGATATCAAGGCACTCAACGAGCAGGGCATTCCCGTGGGGTTTGAGCCCAATAAAGGCTATTTTGTGGTAGACGGTTATTTCCTGCGGCCCGTATCGTTCACCCTGGAAGAAGCCAATGCCCTGCTGCTTATGGAAAATCTGCTCATGGGCTTCGCCGACAAATCCATCCACAAGCATTACAACAGTGCGCTGAGCAAGGTAAAAGCGGTGATGCGTGAGTCGCAGAAAGAAAAATTGGAGTTTCTAACCAGCAACACCAAATTCCAGTTTCCCCAGCGGCTGCTGGAGGAGGCTACCGAACACCTGGCCACACTACAGGAAGCCGTCATTGCCCGTACGATACTGGATATCCGTTACTGCAAGACCGACGGCTCGGAGACGGACCGGCGTGTGGAACCGGTCGGGCTCATCTTCTATGCCTTCAGCTGGCACCTGATCGGCTGGTGCCACCTCCGCCAGGATTACCGGGACTTCCGCGTATCGCGCATGGTACGCGTCCGCAACAGCGGCATGCCATTTACCAAACCAAACCATCCGCCCATCAGCGACTTTATGAGCCAGTTGCCGGTTGACTATTGATCGGTCGGTGCCAGCTCGCCTACATACAGGCTTTTGCTAAACTGTTTCCCATTCGCACTGTGCGCAAAAATGTAGGCGTGGAATGGTATTGTCCACAGTTGAGGCGGCAATTCCACACGGATATACCGTTCATTTCTGTTACAAGAGTGCGTGTTCCTGCCGGCAATACCTGCCTCCTCGGAGTAAACCACCACGACGATCTCGTCGGTTGCGCGGGACAGCGGCGTAGCCACGCTGGAAAAATAAATTTCCAGTACCTCTTTACGGCGTACCACGTCTTCAATCCGCACGCCGGGCAGGATACCAGTGCTGATTGCTACGCGTTCAGGAACGATGCGCTGTTCGGGATAGTTGCCCTCCAATGCATCCTGCATTAATTGTCTGAGCGCCTGCCCAAAGGCTTTACTTTTATTGCCGTGCCCATAACTTTGCCAGCTTTCTGCAATGACGGGTCTCAAGGGATTGAGAAAGCCCATGGCCAGGCGCATCCGCTGCTGCACGGCCATCCGGCCGTAGGATTTGTCCTTCTTTTTTGGCTTGCTCCGGTTGTAGAAAAAGTTCATGGTTTATCGGTTAGGTTAGGCGTTGGTTGACGAGAGGGGGATATAGATGCTTTTGGATACCTGTTGTCGGTGCCTGTCCGCAAAAAAAAGCCAGACGTGTAGTCCCTCCGATTGATTTAGCCCGCCAAGTTTAATACGGGCCGATCCGTCCTGACGCATGTCAGACAAATCATTTGACCGAAAGAACAACTCCGCGGGGCTGTAAGCCAGCACATGCGCCGTATCGTCGATCGATCCACCCATGCCATAAGTTTTCGGATTCCAGGACACGCAAAGGTCATCCGCTTCCAGCCAGGCTTGTTCGTTTCCCGCAGGACACAGCGTTCCCTGGCTGAGCTGCAATGCGGGGTAGTTGAGGGCTATACCCGCTCCGTTTTCGTTGAATGCGTGGGCGAAATTGGCGCTGAAGGCCGCATTGCGTCCCGTGGAAGTGCCTGTGTGCTGCGCGAAGCCCAACTCCAGTAGACTGGCAATCGGCAATAGAAATTCATTCAGCAACTTAAACTTTTGCCGCTGGACTGCCTGTTTTTCCGTAGCACCTCGTTTTTGGCGCCGCGGCAAGCCTTTAATGTAGTGGATTTTTCGCCAGCTGCTACCGATAACGCTGCCAACTCTGCCTCTAAAAGGCCCATTTATTCCGTCTCTAATGGTTCCCATATTTGTGGTTTAAATGAAATCGATGATCAGTCGCTGCAAGCGGCTAATCCTAGGTTAGTAATTCTAAGGTACAAAAATTGAAGAAAATATTAAAGTAAAAACTAATAAAAATTGAAAATATACTAATTTAAAGAAGGTGATTGAACGTTGGTATTGCGTTGGTAAATCGACTTTTGATCGAGTTGAAGACGATAGAGAGACGATCAAGAGACGACCAAAAGACGACCGATGATAAAATTTGGTTCGGTCTCCCGTGGGACTTCCTAACTTGTTGAAGGTTGGAGGCTACGAATGCGGACGACTTGCGCAGTTCGGAGGTTCGAGTTTTATTTGTGTAATCGAAGTTACTGAACGTCGGGCCGTCATGGGTTTCGGGAGGACGGCGCCCAAAATTATACGCATCGATCCCGTGAAAATCGAAAAAAAATAGTAGGTTTGCAGGGTGTTAGTGGCGTTGCCACATACGCTATAATAAGGCCTTTTTGAACGTCAATTTCGAATGAAACAATCCATTTTATTAGACGGCCCGAAATTCCAGATTACCATCCGACGGCTTTGCCACCAATTGATCGAGAATCACGGTGATTTTTCGGATTCGGTTATCGTTGGTATACAGCCCCGGGGGATCTACCTGAGCCGCCGGATCGTAGAAGAGCTGGGACGGGTGCCGGGCCTGTCCGACGTGCCTTACGGCGAATTAGACATCACCTTTTTCCGCGACGACTTCAGGCGGTCAGACGGCGGGCCGCTGGTGCCCAGCAGTACCCACATGGATTTTATCGTGGAGAGCAAAAAGGTAATCCTAATAGATGATGTACTGTGGACCGGCCGAACCATACGCGCAGCCATGGACGCCCTTCAGGCGTTCGGCCGGCCGGCCAAGATCGAGTTGCTGGTACTGGTCGACCGCCGCTTTTCCCGGCAATTGCCCATCGAGCCCGATTACATCGGCATCCAGGTAGATTCCATCGATTCGCAGAAGGTGACCGTGAGCTGGGCCGACGTGGACGAGCACGACCGGATAACCCTGTTGACTGATATCAACAACTGATACAAACGTTTTGAAACTGCATTCTAAATCGCATAAATGACAGCTCCCGCAAGACAAATCAGCACCCGGCATCTACTGGGGATCAAGGACCTCAACGAGGCGGATATCCAGCTTATTTTTGAAACGGCCGAAAATTTCAAGCAAGTACTCAACCGGCCGATAAAAAAGGTTCCCTCGCTGCGCGATATCACCATAGCCAATGTCTTTTTTGAAAATTCTACCCGAACGAGGTTGTCCTTCGAATTGGCCGAAAAGCGTCTCTCGGCCGATATCATCAACTTCGCCGCTTCCTCTTCTTCGGTGAGCAAGGGCGAGACGCTCATTGACACCGTCAATAATATACTTGCGATGAAAGTGGACATGATTGTGATGCGCCATCCCTATGTCGGGGCAGGAGTGTTTCTCAGCAGGCATGTAGACGCGCAGATTATCAATGCGGGTGATGGTGCCCACGAGCATCCCACGCAGGCGTTGCTTGATGCATTTTCCATACGCGAACGCTACGGCGACGTAGCCGGAAAAAAAGTGGCCATTATTGGCGATATTTTACATTCGCGGGTGGCACTGTCCAATATTCTCTGTCTGCAGAAACTCGGTGCCGAAGTCATGGTATGCGGTCCCACTACGCTCATCCCCAAACACATCGCTTCGTTGGGCGTGCGGGTCGAGCACCGACTGACCGCCGCGCTAAACTGGTGTGATGTGGCCAATATGCTGCGCATTCAGCTGGAACGCCAGGATATCGCATATTTCCCTTCGTTGCGGGAATATACGATGCTATATGGACTGAACAAACAGCTGCTGGATTCGCTTGACAAAGAAATTACTATCATGCACCCGGGCCCTATAAACCGGGGTGTGGAGCTCACGAGCGATGTGGCGGACAGCAAGCACGCCATTATTCTGGACCAAGTGGAGAATGGCGTGGCTATCCGGATGGCGGTGCTGTATCTGCTTGCCGGTAGAAAAGGATAGGATCTCCGCCGGTAACCGACGCTTTGCAGCACGGTACTGCCCCGCGGGCGTGCCTGACCGGCATTTGAAAGCGCTTATCCCCCGGAAGGGTAGGTTACCAACATATGTGGACAACTTTTGCGGAAAACTTTCTTGTTTCGCATTAATTTAGCAGTTAGCTTGGGTGTGTTTTATATTGTGGCCCCAAACTTGCGTAGGGAGGGACGGCAGAAATGTACAGCGGGCTCCATCTAGGTTGTCGGAAGGCAACATATGGGTAGCATCAGAATCGGATTGAGGAACAAGCTATAGATAATTAGATCGTATGTTTAGTAAAATTTACCAGATAAGTGTAGTGCTCAGTTTGGCGGCTACGCCTGCTTTGGCACAGCAGAGTGCGTGGCAGGAGATTAACCAAGCTTATAAATCGGGAATAGAACTGTACCAAAAGGGAAAGTACGCGTCCGCTGCCAAACAGTTTGACAAGGTGGAGGACATGCGGATTTATTCCACACTTCAGCAGGATCAGCATGCGGAGCTGAGTCTGCTGAAGGAAAGCGCGCGGTTTTATCAGGCTATCTGCGCGTTGGAACTGGATGAATCGGACGCAGAAACGAGGTTTCTGCAATATATCCGGGATTACCCCGAAAGCGCTAACTCGAAGGCGGCTTACTTCCAGATGGGGCGCTCGTATTTTGCAAAAAAAGATTACAAAAAGGCCATTTCGTGGTTTGAAAAGCTGGACAGCGGAAACTTAGCCGGTAGCGAAAACAAAGAGTACCGCTATAAGCTGGCCTATTCCCTGTTTATGATGGAGGACTATGCTGCGGCTAAGCCGCTTTTTGCGCAGCTCAAGGACGAACGGGGAACCTATCACGAGGCGTCGGTATATTATTATGCTTATCTGGCTTACATGGGTGGTGAGTATCAGACGGCATTGGCCGAGTTCGAAAAGCTGAAAGGGACCAAAATATACGAAAACAGTTATCCGTATTACCTCTCTGCGTTGTACTTTCTCGATGGCCGCTACGACGACGTACTGGAGTTTGCCATCCCGATGCTGGAAAATACCAGTCAGGAGAACGAAACAGAGATGCTGCGTATTGTTGCTGCCACATATTTCGTAACCGGCGACCTGGAGAAATCGGAAGCATATTATGAAAAGTTTCTGGCGCGTGATCAGGGAAATACACTGAACAACCAGGATAATTACCACATCGGTTATATCGCCTATAAAAACGGCGACTATGATAAAGCCATCGCCTCGCTGGAAAAAATGGAGGAGCCGGATGCTTATTACCAAAGCGCCATGATCACCCTCGGGGATGCGTTTTTGAAAACAGGCGACAAACAAAGTGCAAGAAATGCGTTCTTCCGGGCTTCTAAACTGGACTTCGACCCAACGTTAAAGGAAGAAGGCCTGTTTAACTATGCTAAGCTGTCGTATGAGCTGGAGTTTCATCAGGTAGCGCTTGACGCCGTGCAGGAGTACTTGAAGACATATCCCAATACAGCACGTTTGGATGAGGCAAGGACGTTGCTAGCCGAGGCGCTGTTGGGGACTAACAGCTACCAGCAGGCGATCGACCTGCTGGAGTCCATGGGAAAACGGAGTCCGGAAGCGGATGCTGCATACCAACGGGTGACTTATTACCGCGGTTTGGAGTTTTACAACGAGCGTGCTTTCGAAAATGCCATCTCGATGTTTATGCGGTCAGAAAGATACCCCAGTGACCCGCGTATTGTCGCCCTGGCGACTTACTGGAAAGCAGAAGCGATGTATGAGGTGCGCAAATACGGAGAGGCCGTACAAAATTTTTCGCGTTTCCTTCGGCTGCCCGGTGCGTCGCAGACGGACGTCTATGCCTATGCCAACTATGCATTGGCCTACGCGGCATTCCGTAACAACAGTTTCAATACCTCCGCTAATTATTTCGAGCGGTTCCTGTCGACCGGCGGAAACGACATTGACCCGAACGTGCGCAACGACGCTATTGCCCGTTTGGGGGACTCGTATTTTTCGATGCGCAACTACGGCCGCGCCATGCAATATTATGACCGCCTGATCAACAGTAAGGCCCAAAGCCAGGACTATGCGCTGTTCCAGCGGGGGATCATCCAGGGACTGCAGGGCGATAACCAGGCTAAGCTAAGCACGTTGCGGTCCGTTATCCAGCAATTCCCCAATTCGAATTACGCCGATGACGTTGCCTTTGAGATTCCCTATACGTATTTTACCATGGGCGACTACGATACCGCCATCGAAGGGCTGCAACGCATGATCGAGCAGTATCCGCGGAGCAGCTATGCCCCCCGGGCATTGATGACTATTGGTCTGGTACAGTATAATAAGGACGACAACGATGCGGCTTTGGCCACATTCCGGCGTGTGGTCGAGGAGCATGCTACCACCGACGAAGCGCGGCAGGCGCTACGGTCGATCGAAAACATATACCTGGACCGCGGCGATGCATCGGGCTATATCAACTATGCGACAAGCACTAACCTGGGCGACCTGAGTAAAGAGGAGCAGGACAATCTGGCATTCCAGGCTGCGCACACGCTGTTTGCCCGGGGCGAATATCAGGCTGCGGTTGAGGCAATCAACGCGTATTTCGATAAATTTCCCAAGCCGATTCAGGAAAAGCATGCACGCTACATCCGTGGGGTGAGCTTATATCGAACGGGACATCCCAAAGAGGCCTTGCATGACCTTAATATCATCCTAAACGACTGGACCAGCCGGTATACCGAGAATACCCTGCTTACCGCAGCCGAGCTGTATTTGGGACTGGAACAGTACAATGAAGCGATCGTACACCTCAAAAAGCTCGAGCTTACCTCGGAATATAAGGCCAATTACGGCTATGCAGTAAACAACCTGATGATCTGCTATTACCAAATCGGTGATATGGACCAGACGATGAAATACGCCAAGCTGATTCAGGAGTACGACCGTTCTTCAGAAGAAGATATAGCCAAAGCGCATTTATATACCGGCCACGCGCTGCTCCGCAAGGGAGAGGCCAAACAAGCCACGGAAGAGATGAAGCGCGCGGCATCGATGAGCCAGACTGTCGTCGGCGCCGAGGCCCAGTATTACGTCGGACAGCTCCAGTATGAGGCGAAAGAGTACGATCAGGCGCTGGAGAGCGCGTTTGATGTGATCAACAACCGCTCTTCGTATGATTACTGGGTGGCCAAAAGCTTTATTTTGCTTGCCGATGCCTATGCCGGCAAAGGGGATAACTTCCAGGCTAAGAGCACTTTGGAAAGCATTATCGAGAACTATGGAAAAGACGACGACGGCGTAATTATATCCGCCAAGGAACGGTTAAAGAAATTGAATAATGAGTAACAGGAATTTTGCTATGATATTGCGGAAATCGATGCGCACGATATATTTTTTGATTATCGTCTTACTGGGTACGTACCAAGTGGGGCTGGCACAGGAAGAACGGACGGTAACGCCTGAGCGGGCTGCCACCATCGACTCCATCGACGTGGTGCGGGACTACCGACCGGTATTGGCTGATGCGGTGAAGATCCGCCGCAGCCCAGACATGATGAATAAGCGCCAATACCAACCGACGCTGACCTATAATACGCTGGACAAGAAATTGGATATTACCACGGGGACGAAACGGCTGACGGTACAACAGATGCCCTTTACGCGGATGGAAGACCGAACCGGTAACTACGTGAAAATCGGTGCAGGCAACCTCGGCACGCTGCTGGGAGAGGTTTACTTGAGCACCGATCGGTTTGCGGATGCCCGGGTAGGTGGCTATTTCAAGCACCTCAACCAGAAGGGTAGCCTGGATGGACAGGTCTTTTCACAGCAGCAGGTAGGTGTATTTGGCCGCAAGATATTAGCGCCGTTTACCATTGATGGCGAGCTGGGCTACAACCGTTATGGTACACAATTATATGGTGTAGTCAGCGATGCATTTGGCCAAAGCCTGAATCCGGACCCTAAGCAACGGCAGGCTTTCAACGATATTTTCTTCAATGGCGAGCTCACCAGCAACTTTCAGGAGGACGACCCGGATGCGGTAAGTTATTCGCTAAAAGCTGATGCCTACGCATACAGCAATGCATTTGACGCCAGCGAAAATTCGGTCGCGCTGAGTGGTTATTTTAATAAGCGGGTTAATGCGTTCAATATCGGGGCTAACGTTTCAGGCGACTTCACCACCGTGTCGGACGCCGATTATCAGCTTGGCAACCATATTGCCAGACTAAATCCCTACATCCGCTTTCAGGGTCAAAACTACAACATCACACTCGGCGCCGCGTTCGTGGCGGAGTTCGGACGTGCATCGCGTACCAATATCTTCCCCTCGGCGGAAGTGGATTTCGCGGTCGTGCCACAGTACGCACATATTTTCGGTGGAATCAAAGGTGACGTAAACAAAACGTCGTTTCGCGAGCTCAGTCGGGAAAACCCCTACCTCGCCCCAAATATTACCATTCGCAACTCCGTAGATCGTCTGCATGTTTTTGGTGGTATCAAGGGCAATGCAGGTGCCACCTTCGGCTACAAAGTAAAAGCGTTTTACCGGCAGGTGGAAAGCATGCCTTTTTATCAGAACAACGCGTCATCGCCTTATTTATTTGACGTCATTTACGAAAGCGGTGAGGATGCGAGCACCGTTATCGGCCTAGAGGGTGAAGTCAACGTGCGCGTTTCTGAGACCGTCAATCTGGGTGGTAAGGTCAATTTCAATGAGTTTGATTTGGCGCAGCAGGAGGAGGCTTGGTTCCTACCCAAAATGCGGCTGTCGGCCAATACACGGATCAATGTCAGTGACAAGCTGTATATCAACGGCGAACTGCTCTTCCAGGGCCTTACCTATGGTTTTGTCGGCAATGACGCGGTTAGTCTGTCGGGGTATGATTGGACGGAAATGGGCGAAGGGGGAAGAAAAGTTACGATCCCCTCGTTTATGGACCTGAGCGCAGGTGCCGAATACCGGGCTACCGACCGCATCGGAGTATACGTTCGGTTGAACAACATGCTGAGCACCAACTACGAACGCTATTTGTTTTATCCCCGGCTGGGACTGAATGTAATCGGCGGCGTTAATTTTTCGTTTTGACGGAAGGTTATAACTTTGTAGGAATTAAATGGATAGGATGAATTTGGGATTGTGCATCGTGAGTTTGTTGAGGCAGTATCCGGAGGTTACCGTTCCGGGGATCGGCGTGTTCCGAAAGTCGCCGATTGCGGCTTTCATTGATGAGCATAAACACGCTTTTCATCCGCCCTCGAGTCGGATAGACCTCGTCAAAGGCCAAACCGGGGGGGTGCTGTTCACAGACTACCTGAAAGCACAAAAACAAATTGACGACAACGCGGCAACCAAGATGCTCGATGCCGTGGTGCAGGATCTGCTCACCGCGATTGGAGGTAGTGGTAGAACACTGCTGACCGGGTTGGGATACCTGGTTGCTGAGGGCTCGTCGATTGTTTTTGAACAATTGGACGATCGACGCCTTGGTTTTCAGCCGATCGATGAACGGGAATTGACGCCGATTCCTGTGATCAGCGCGCCACTTCCGGCAGTGCCCCACGAAGCGGGCGAACCGTCAAACGAGGTGGTATCGGGATCGATAGCCGGTAACGTTGAATCTCTTGAGGCTCCGGCTGCTGATGACGAGATCGGTGCGGCGGAAGGGGCAACAGAGTCAACCGGCGGCCGACGCACGGTTTGGTGGGTAGCGGCCACGCTTGTTTTTGCACTGCTTTCTGTGGGCGCCGTTTGGTTTTACCAGCCTGCATGGCTCGGCCGGGTACAGTGGGCAGCGTTTCTCGACCGTGGCCGGGACGGCGCGATGAGATTAGACGACGCCGGACCGGTGCCACAGTTCGCGGAAAGCATGGAAAAATTCGACTCGGCGGATGTGGCGGCTGGCGCAGGATCTGACAATATCACAGAAAGCCAAACCGTTGGTAAAGAAGACAGCCTGGTTGATGGTCTTGAAGGCCTTTCGCCAGTGGATCCGGAAAGCCAGGCAGCGCCGGTCGAAGCTCCTACGCCTAAGGTGACCTATGAGATCATCGTGGGCTCCTTTAAGACGATGGATCAGGCGGAAAAATATGTCGCCAGGATGAAAGCGAAGGGCTACGAGTTGAAGGCGATCGACAGTCGGATGCCGGGCAACCGGAAAAAAGTGAGCTGTGGCTCTTTCTCCACCGAGGAAGAAGCGTACCGAGAGTTGGTTCATGTGCAGAAAAATCTGCAACCGGAGGCCTGGATCGCCAAAGTCTTCCATGATTGATTATAAATGAAGTATCGATATAAAAGCAACAAGTAAAAAAGATTTCACACGATTATTTATGTTACTATTACAACAAGACACCATTTATCCGATGGATACGCTTACGGGCGCGGCGCAGACGGTAGAACTTGCGAATGATCAGGTAAGCCTCATAGGTTTATTATTCAAGGCAGGTTGGATTATGATTCCATTGGCATTGTTGCTCTTTGCCACGTTAGTGATTTTTATCGAACGGTACTTGACGATAAAAAAAGCGTCGAAATATGATCCGAATCTGATGTCGCATATCAAGCAGAGTGTGCTGTCGGGCCGTCTGGATGCCGCGCTATCGGTATGCCGTACAAGCAACAGCGCACTCGGACGCATGCTGGAAAAAGGGTTGCTTCGGATTGGCCGGCCAATCAAGGATATTGAGGGTGCGATTGAGAATATTGGTAAGCTGGAGGTCGCACGTTTAGAGAAAAACCTTAATCTGCTGAGTATCATCTCGACCATCGCACCGATGCTTGGTTTCGTGGGCACAATCTTCGGAGTGATCATCATTTTCCGCGACGTCGAAGCGGCGGGTGGTATTGATATTGCCTCCGTTTCGGGCGGACTGTATGTAAAGATGATCGCCTCTGCAGCCGGCCTAACGATTGGTATCCTCGCTTTTGCCGGCTACCATGTGCTGAATACCATGCTTGAGCGGCTTATTCTCCGCATGGAGACCGATGCCATTGAGTTTGTTGACCTGCTGGATGAACCGGGGTCGTAGTGTGTCGCTGATGCCCTAACTGCTTACAATATTTTAGAAATGAACTTAAGAGCGAAACGAAATAAATCCGAAATAAGGGTTTTCACCGATTCCCTAAACGACATCATGTTCTTTCTGATGTTGTTTTTTCTCCTGGCGTCGGCGGTGGCCAATCCGCAGGTAGTAAAACTGTTGCTGCCGCGTTCGAGTGCTGGCGAGCAGTCCGTTGCCAAGAAGACGGTAACTGTTTCGGTGACGCAGGACTTGAAGTATTACCTGGATAAGCAGGAAATTCCTTACGAAAACCTGACGGCGGCGCTTCAGGCATATGCACAGCCGGGTGAGGAGCTAACGATTATGTTGTACGCGGATAGTACGGTGCCTATCCAAAACGTAATTTCGGTTATGGATATCGCCAATAAGTTGCGAATCCGATTGGTGTTGGCGACTGAACCGATACCGCAATAAAAAATTTGAAGAACGCTGTGGAAAATGGCGAGTCGTTTCATCCATAGGAAGACAGTATAACGCATATGTTATCATGAGTTATTACAGAGAGGAAGAGAATAATTACCCGAAAGCGATGTGGATTTCCAGCGGGATCATGGGAGGATTGCTGGTACTCAGCTTTTTTGTTATGATCGGATCGGCGTTGCCTAAGTTCGGGATGGGAGGGATTATCGTAAACTACGGTACGGCAGATATCGGTATGGGCGATGACTACATGACGGTAGACGAAGCCTCGGCCGACCCGAATGCCAATGCCGTGCGGCCGGACCGGATAGATCCGAATGATCAGGTGCAGCCTACGCCTTCACAGCAGGTCACCGAAAGGAGTGTGGCCACCCAGGACATGGAGGACGCCCCTGCCGTAGTAGCTAACGAAACCAAAAAAGCAAATGCGGAAGAGGCGACGGTAGAAAAGAAAGAGAGCAAGCCGGCGGTGAACCCCAACGCACTGTATAAAGGACCGAAGAACAACTCGACTGGACGGGGTGACGGCACCGGTGACGTGGCGGGCAACCAGGGAAGTAACCTGGGTGATCCGCTGGCGGCAAACTATGGTGAAGGAGGCTCTGGAGACGGGGATATGGCGCTCTCTGTCGCCAATAGGCGTTGGGAAGTACCGCCCCGGATCGAAGATAACGGACAGCAGGCGGGCGTCGTCGCCGTTGAGATACACGTAGCACCGGACGGCCGAATCACCTACGCCCGTGCGGGAGTGCGCGGTACTACGCTGCCCGACCGGTCACTCTGGGAAAAATGCGAGCGCGCGCTGCGTGGCGCCCGACTCAATCAGCTAGAGCGTGCTCCACAGGTTCAAAAGGCTGTCGTCCCGATTTATTTCCGGTTGAAATAGTTCCCATTAGTTTTTTTCGCACACATGTTGTATCAAGAGGCGATCGATTATCTCTATACGAGATTGCCCATGTTTACCCGTGACGGGGCATCTGCCTTAAAAAAGGATTTGACCAACAGCGTGAAGCTGTGCGGTGCCCTGGGCAACCCTCACCGGCGGTTCAGCGCTGTCCATGTTGCGGGGACTAACGGCAAGGGGTCGACTTCTCACATGCTCGCGGCGATCCTCCAGACTGCAGGCTACAAAACGGGACTGTATACGTCTCCACATCTCGTTGATTTTAGGGAACGAATCCGCATTAACGGCGCGCCGATCGACGAGTCGTCGGTGGTCAAATTCGTGGAGAACAACATTCCGCTTATCGAACAAATTCAGCCTTCGTTTTTTGAGCTGACCATGGCCATGGCCTTCACCCATTTCGCCGACCAGAAAGTGGATATCGCCATCGTGGAAACCGGATTGGGCGGTCGACTCGATTCGACCAATATCATTACGCCGCTGCTTTCGGTCATCACCAACATTGGGTATGATCATACCAACATGCTGGGCACGACGCTTCCGGAGATTGCCGGAGAAAAGGCGGGAATAATCAAGCCCGGTATACCTGTGGTCGTGAGCGAATGGCAGCCAGAGATTAGTGCCGTTTTTGAGCGCGTAGCGGAAGACAAACAAAGCCGGCTGGTATTCGCAGCACATCAGTGGGACATCGCGTCAGAGGGACAGGCGACTGGCTGCCTGCGGGTATCGGTTGTTGACCGTCATATAGGTAAGTCGGACGAATATGCCCTTGACTTAAGGGGAAGCTACCAGGTTCGCAATCTGCCGGGAGTTCTGGAATCGGTGGTAGCCTTGCGCAGCGCTGGCTACGCAATTACAGACCTGCATGTGCATGAAGCTTTAAAACAGGTGCAGCGGCTCACTGGCCTCCGTGGACGGTGGGAGACGCTGAGCCACCATCCGTTGGTCATCTGCGACACGGGGCACAACGAAGACGGCTGGCGCGAAGTATTGGCAAATATAGGCGCAACACCGCATGCTGCGCTCCATATGGTCATCGGCGTGATGCGCGACAAGGACCTGGATAAGATGCTGCCGGTGCTCCCGCAAAACGCGCAATATTATTTTTGTCAGGTAGCTATGCCAAGGGCACTTCCCTCAGGTGAATTGCAGAACCGTGCGCAGCGTTATGGCCTTAGAGGGGATTGTTTTTTTAATGTCGTAGATGCTGTACAAGCAGCCAAGTCGCGGGCGCAGCCCGACGATTTGATTTTCGTGGGAGGGAGTACCTTTGTGGTGGCCGACTTGCTTGCGGCCGATGACCCAGCAAGCTGAAGGTGGAGCGACTATTCGTGGGGGGTCAATTCACCCCGCATATCTTTTTCTGCCCAATAAGCTACGTCGGCCTGGTTTTCGAATTCGCCCTGTAGGTACATCAACTTCGTAACGGCAGCCTCAAAGGTCATGTCATAACCATTTAGCACACCCATTTCCTTCAGCCACTTGCTCGTTTCATAACGGCCCAGCTCGACACTGCCGACCCGGCATTGGGAGATATCAAGAATGTTCTTGCCATTGCGGATCGTCTGCCGCAGCATATCCAGAAACCAATTATCGGTTGTCGTGTTGCCCGAGCCAAAGGTTTCCATGATGACCGATCTCGCGTCCGATTCGAGCACGGCCCGTACCACCTGCTTGCTGATGCCGGGATAAAGTTTCAAGACGGAAACGGAATTATCCAGTTGGGTATGCAGCTTAAAGGCTTTACCACTGTTGTTGAGCAGTGCATCCGTATTGTACTTCAGATAAACGCCGGCTTCCACGAGCACCGGATAATTGGGCGACCGGAACGCTTCGAATTTTGCCGAGTTGTACTTGAACGAGCGGTTGCCGCGAAACAGCTTGTTATCGAAGAAAATGCAGACCTCGTGTATAAGTGATTTTCCCTGTTTTTTTGCCGAAGCAAGTTCCAGCGCCGTGATTAGGTTTTCCCGTGCATCGGTTCGGATCTCGCCAATTGGCAGTTGGGAACCTGAAAGGATCACCGGCTTTTGGAGACCCTCAAGCATAAAGCTCAAAGCCGAGGCGGAAAAGGCCATGGTGTCGGAACCATGAAGAATAACGAACCCGTCGTGTTCGTCGTAATTGTCTTTGATCAGGTTGGCCATCTCCAGCCAGATTGCCGGCGTCATATTTGACGAATCAATTATAGGCGTAAAGGAGTGAACCCGCAGGTTGTAATTAAGCCGGGCAAGCTCGGGGATATTTTTGGCGATCAGGTCAAAGTCAAACGGAATAAACGCGTCTGTCTTTTCATCTTTGACCATGCCAATGGTACCTCCGGTATAAATCACGAAGACGTTATTCATGAGATGTGAATGTATAAGTTGTTTGCGCCACATTATATATTGAATATCCGTTTAGCATTTTCGGTGGTGGCTTGCGCTACGTCGGCTAAGGAAACTCCCTGCAAATCTGCGATTTTTTGTGCAATATACAAGAGATAGCTGCTTTCATTTCGCTTTCCGCGGTGGGGGACGGGTGTAAGGTAAGGGGCGTCTGTTTCGAGCACGATATTTCGTAATTCCACCTGGCTTACCACCTGATCGAGCCCCGCATTTTTATAGGAGACAACACCGCCAATGCCCAGAAAGAGCCCAAGGTCGATCACACGGCGTGCCTGATGAAGGTCGCCGGTAAAGCAATGCAATACGCCGGTAAGCCGGCCATCCTGCAATTCATCAAGTAGCTCAAAAATTTCGTCGAACGCGCTCCGGCAATGGATGGATACCGGAAGGCCCAGCTCTTTTGCCCATTTCACCTGTATGCGAAACGCGTCCTGCTGCAAAGGCAGGGTCGTTTTATCCCAATGGAGGTCAATGCCGATTTCCCCTACCGCGCAACATCTGATACTCGAGAGCACTTTTTCGATTGCTGCGAGTTCACCGAGATAATTCGCTTGTACTTCACAGGGGTGCAAGCCCATCATCGGATAACAGTTGTCTGGATACGCATCGGCCGTACCGAGCACCTTGGGAATCGATTGGCGGTCTACATTCGGTAAGAGTAATTGCGTTACGCCGTTGTCGAAACAGCGCTGCATCTGGCTGTCCAATTCCGCTGTGCCGTGCGCGTAGTAAATGTGTGTATGTGTGTCTACCAATACAACTTGTCGTGCCATCCGTCAAAAAATTCAATATCCATTCGAGGGCGGGCGAGGTTTCTGTCTGTCCCCGAATGGCGGTTATGGGACAAAGGTATTAAAAAGAAACGCCTTCCGTATTTTTGGAAGGCGCTTCGCATGATTTAGTTTGCGTTGGGAGCCTGCGCTGCCGTGTCCGGTTTGAGGATGTCGATGAGTTCGACATCGAATACAAGCGGTGCAAAAGGAGGTATGGTGCCGCGCATGTCACCGCGCTCGCCATAGCCCAATTCTGATGGAATGATCAACTTCGCTTTTGTGCCTTTCGGAAGCAGGAGGAGCCCTTCGTCCCATCCGGCGATCACCTGGCGCACGCCTATGGCGAATTTTGCAGGCTCATAAGGCCGCATCGGGTTAAATATGTTGTTCTTTTCCGCAACGTCCTTGACCGAAGTGTCAAATACATCGCCGCTTGTCAACGCACCGGTGTAATTGACCTGTACAGTATCACCGGGAACGGGTTTTTCGCCGGTACCTTCTTCGATGATCACATATTGCAGGCCAGACGCTGTTTTTAGGGGTTCAAGATTGTTCTGTTTGATATACGTCTCAATCTTTCCTGCTTCAGCCTGTTTTAGTTTCTCGATTTCGCCCTCAAAATAGGTGTTTACCTCAGCATACAATGCGCTGTCGGTCAGATCGCCTTTTTTGAAGTGTCTGTTGACCTTTAAGTTGAAAATGATGTACTTGTCGGCAAAATCGGGTTTCGGTTGCATGGTTTTTGCAGCCATGGTGTCCAGGTCGAGTTTGAAAACGGCGCTGTCGCCCTCACCCAACATTTTGAACATCGAGTTGTAGTCGCCGGCATACAGGCCGGGCACACTGTCCGGAGCGATATTGACGATCTGCGGAAGGCCGATCTTATACGTACTGGAGAGGAGTGAATCCCGGTCGGTTTTAACCGTCATCGCGATAGAAAGTAGGTCGCCCGCCTGCGCTTTTTCCTGGCCGTTGTCCTTAACAATCTTGTACTGCAATCCGCCCTCACCGGTTTTGAATTGCTGGCACGCTCCCATCACGACCGATGCTGCAAGACCTAGAATTAAAATTGATTTCTTCATTTTGTTTGATTTGTTATTGATTTAATAGTTCGTTATATGCTGGTAATATGGACTTGAATTTTGCTACAACTTTGTCCAGCGGCTCGTTGGAGTTGCCACCAGCGGCGTTTCTGTGCCCGCCACCATTGAAGTGTTTTTTGCTGAGCTCATTGCAGGGGAATGTGCCAACCGACCGCAGCGACAATTTAACCTGATCGGTACGGTCGATAATCAGCGCCGCCAGTTTGATGCCGCTGATCGACAGGGCATAGTTCACCAGCCCCTCGGTATCGCCCGTCGTAATATTAAAACGGTTCAGATCCTGACGCGAGATACTGAAAAGCGCCGTATGGTATTGAGGCAATACTTCAAGACGGTTTAATAGACAGAAGCCTAAGAATTTAAGCCGGTTTTCCGACGAACTGTTATACACCAACTCATGTATTTCCCAATTTCTCGCACCCCTTGTAATCAGGTCGGCGGCAATTGCGTGGACCTGGGGCGTAGTGGTCTGGAAACGAAAAGATCCGGTATCGGTCATTAGACCGGTGTAGAGACAAGTAGCTATATCGGCCGTGATCGACTGATGATCGTTCATTACGTTTGCGATAAAGTCATAAACCAACTGCGCCGAGGCGGCGGCGTCGCTATCCCAGTGCCGGTAATCGTCAAATCCCTCAGGTTCCAGATGGTGGTCGATCATTACTTTGACGCCGGATGCGTTTCGCACCGCGTCTTCCATGGCGTGAATACGGGAAAGACTATTGAAATCGAGACAGAAGATTACCGCTGCGTCGGCGATCAATGCATCGTTTCCCAATATGTCCCCGGTGTAAATTTTGACGTCCGCCCGCGCAGGCATCCAGTCAAGAAATGCAGGGAAGTCTGAAGGGACGATCACATCGACAGTATGGCCTTTGGCTTTCAGCCAATGGTAAAGGGCCAATGAGGAGCCCAAGGCATCACCATCAGGTTTATGGTGCGTGGTAACGACAATATGCTTAGGTGCAGTAAGTTGGTTCTTAAGGGCTTCCAGTGTCAACATTCAATTGTTAAAAGAGTGCAAACCTACTATAAAAAATCCGATTAAGGAATTTTTATGTGAACAAGTTGCGGGTTTTGGTTTTCACTGCAAAATTGAAAAGAACACCTACGGTATCCGAACATTAATATGGGAAGCGTTCGTGTCGTCCGAAGCTTTCGATACACGTTTCAATATTTCGTTACACAAAATCTAATAATCGTATTTCTCAACAGAAGCGATCCGATTGCCTTCCTGGGTAAATACCAACGTAGGCTGGTAGGCGTCTGCCTCCGTCTCTGTCATGTTGCAGAAACTCAAAATATGTACGGTATCGCCGACTTTCGCGTGTAGGGCAGCCCCGCCGTTCATGCAGACCTCGCCACTCCCTCGTTTCCCGGGCAATACGTAGGTCATAATCCGGCTGCCGTTCACGGCATTATTGACATAAACCTGTTCATATTTTTTTATTTGAGCAGCATCCAGCAAATCAGCATCGACGGTGATGGATCCATTATATTCGACGTTTGCTTCGGTTACCTTCACCGTATGGATTTTTGATTTTAAAATGTTAAGTTCCATAGTACTTATGGTCGTTTAATTATTGTTTTGTAGTTGCGTGTTTTTATCTTCTGATTCTGCCTTTATCGACAGGGGTACCGCTTTTAGGGCAATTTTTTCCTGGCCCTGCATCACAACATAGTGTTGGTGCTGGAGATGATAGGTGAAGCAGTACGGCGCGTGGAGGTCTACTTTGCTGCCCGCTTTGCACACCACCCGATATTCTTCACCGCCGTGACTGGCATATTTAACCACTTGATAAGTTTCGCCGACTGTAGATTTTTCAAGGCAAAACCATGCGCCTTCGCCAATGCCGCCCAACCATTGTGCCGTTCTTGGCAGATGAGTTGGCCGTGGCGGTTCGGCCATAGAACCCGCTATGCGGTCGCATGGCAGAAGTCGGGCTTTGCGAGCGGAAAGATTATGTGACAGCAGGGCTGTCTGAAAACGTAGGGATTGCCACCGGGTAATTTTCAACTTTTTTAATATGTGGTTATGGTAGCAGTAGATTTCGCGGTCCGCCACGGCGTTTACCACATTGCTCATCGGACTCGGTTTCAGGCTCTCTGGAAAGAGTAAGTGGGTCTTTGCCGGGTGGTCCGCATCCATTCCCGCTAGTAACACCTGGGCCACAAAGCGCGAGCAGCTGTTGTTTCCTTTTGCGATAGCTCCATATGGTACAGGTCCCTGACCAACCAGACGCGCTGCGAACGCGCCCGCCCCCGCATAGTTAATCGCGTGCGCTATGGAAAAATACATCCTTCCGCCTCCATGGGTTGCAGACTCCAGCTGGTGGAGTTCTTCTAATACCGTCTGTAAGTTGCTGATGCTGCCGTCCTGAGCAACAGCTGCTCGGGTCGAGAGCGAAAGCCGGGGATCGGAAACCGCGGATCGCGCCCTCCCATAGCCACGCGGCGCAATATAGCGTCCGAAGTCAAAGTAATCCATTTTTCCACTTGACCGCTCTATCAAGATTATGGCGGCATGGCCGACTTTGAAGTTTAAGTTTTTGACTACACCAAGCTTTTTGAGCACGGCCATCCACATCTCATCGCCCCGCGCGGTCACATCTGGCCATGCGATCACCATTGCCAAATCGTGGCTCCTTTTCAAACAATCCTCCTTTTGCTAATCGATTCAATACTTTTTTTAACATCGTGCAGCTTTATAGGGCATTGCCTATGCGTTTAAACATTAGTTTAACACGTTCTCTACACTTTTGTTGTACCATTTCCTAAATATTTGTCCGCCTTGTACACGTACGCACCGCACCCAAAGGACTGAAACGACTTAATCAGGTATATGCCGGATAGGTGCTGGTTAGACACGTGCCAGATCGCTACAATGGTGAAATAACAGGTCAAATCTGTAAAGAGTTGGGAACATTGTGATTGAATGCGACCGGCAGCTGCCGACCGAATAAGAAATTGGGCCCGACTGCCATTTCACCAAATCCGCAGTTATTCGTGAAATTTATTTGGTATCTAATCCGATTTATTGGAAAAATTGCGACTTTTACGCCATTGCATAGACCTAATTAAGATCCGCAATGTACGAAAGGATATCAGCCTGTTCATGGCGACGTTATGGACACGCTCTGTCGGGATGATCTGTCAAAGTAGGGCTCAACGAAAACGACAACAGTTTAATAAACAATTTGGATGAAAAACATGCGATTTTTACCAACCAGCACTAAATCGATTTTTTTATTGGCGACGTTTGTTCTTGTCGTCGCGGTATTTTCCGGATGCAACAGTAAGCGCAGTGGAAAGCCCAGGCTACTGGTGTTCAGTAAGACCGAGGGCTTTTATCATGAGTCCATAACTTCAGGGAACGATGCGCTGGTAAATCTGGCGACAGCACATGGTTATGAAGTAGACACGACGTCAAGCGCTGAGTGGTTTAATGAAGACAGCCTGGCGCGTTACTCCGCGGTGGTTTTTTTAAACACGACCGGTGACGTCCTGAACCATTACCAGGAGGTGGCGTTTGAACGGTACATTCAGGCGGGAGGCGGTTATGTGGGCATTCATGCGGCTGCCGATACCGAATATGACTGGGGATGGTATGGCCGTTTGGTTGGCGGGTATTTCGAAAGTCATCCGGCACCACAGGAGGCCACCTTTCATGTCGTGGACGCAAACCACCCGGCTACCGATTCATTGCCGTCGACGTTTGCCTATCACGATGAATGGTATAATTTCAAAAAAATGTTTTCCGATATAAATGTGCTGATCACAATCGATGAAAACACTTATGAAGGCGGAAAGAACGGACCAGCACATCCTATTGCCTGGTACCACGATTACGATGGGGGACGGGCGTTTTACACCGGCTTTGGGCATTCGGCCGCGGCATTTGCAGACTCATTGGTCACTAAACATATATTAGGCGGTATCCGGTATGCCGTCGGTGAGAACCGTAAACTTAATTACCGGCGTGCAAGGAGCCTACCGGTTCCTGATCGGCAGCGTTTTACGAAGACCCAGTTGCAGTTAGGGGGGCTTTTCGAACCCACGGAAATGGCAATACTCCCCAACTTTGATATTTTGGTCGCCCAGAGACGGGGTGAATTGATGCGCTACAGCGGGGAAACACAGCAGTTGAAGCAGGTGGGCTTCCTAGACGTATATCATCGTACTGATGTACCGAATGTAAATGCCGAAGAGGGTTTTATGGGACTTGCACTCGACCCGGATTTCGAGAAAAACAACTACATCTACGCGTTTTACAGTCCGGTCGATACCTCGGTAAACCGGTTGTCGCGCTTTGTTTATGCAAACGATACGCTGGACACGAACAGTGAAAAGATCATTTTGCAATTTTATTCGCAGCGCGACATTTGCTGCCATACGGGAGGCTCTATAGCTTTTGGTGGCGACGGACTGCTCTATCTGTCGACAGGGGATAATTCAACACCGTTTGACCAACCGAACCAACGGTATCAAAACCATGGCTTTGCTCCACTCGATGGCCGACCCGGCTTTGAACAATACGACGCGCGTCGCAGCTCGGGAAATAGCAACGACCTCCGGGGCAAGATCCTTCGCATCGACGTACAACCCGACGGTAGCTATCGGATTCCGGAAGGCAACCTGTTTGCAGAGGGACAGGCGAAAACCCGGCCGGAAATCTATGTAATGGGCAACCGTAACCCCTATCGCATCTCCGTAGACCAAAAGACGAACTTCCTTTATTGGGGGGAAGTCGGGCCGGATGCGAATAATGATAGTCTGGCGACCCGCGGCCCGCGGGGATACGACGAAGTAAACCAAGCCCGGCAGGCCGGCTTTTTTGGATGGCCGTTGTTTGTAGGAAATAACTACCCCTACCGGGCTTATGATTACGCGACCGGAAAGTCGGGAGCGGCATTTGACCCGGAGAAACCGGAGAATAATTCGCCGAATAATACTGGTCTGCAATTCCTGCCGCCGGCTCAACCGGCATTTATCTGGTATCCTTATGCGGCTTCGCCGGATTTTCCGCAAGTCGGGACGGGTGGCCGCAACGCCATGGCGGGTCCGGTATATCACCGAGAATTTTTCAAAAGCGACACCCGTTATCCGGAATATTACGATGGCAAGCTCTTTATCTACGATTGGATCCGTGGTTGGATCCGTGCGGTGACGCTGCTGCCAAACGGCGACTTCGACAAAATGGAACCTTTTATGGAAGGGGCTAAATTCAACAATCCGATTGACATGGAAGTGGGAAAGGACGGCCGATTGTATGTTCTGGAGTATGGTTCGGGGTGGTTCTCTAAAAACGAAGATGCCGGCATTGCCAGGCTTGATTATAACGGCGGCAACCTTCCCCCGGAAGTTGGTGAGATTCAGGTGAGGCAGCGTAACGGCAAAGTCCCCTTTACGGTGCAGGTATCTGTGTCGGCGACCGATTACGAGGGGGATCAGTTGACATACATCTGGAAGGTGGGTGAAACGACTATCGAAACCAACGAACCCTCGCTTAGCCACACCTTGAATGAGCTAGGCGAATATACCGTCAGTGTCACGGTAGAGGACCGTTCCGGCGGGCAGGCGGAAGCCAACCCGGTGTCGGTGTACGCCGGAAATGAGGCGCCGGTTATTGATATCGTTCTTTCGAACACCAGTGGCTTTTATGCGATGGGCGAGCGCATCGACTATGAAGTTCAGATCAATGACCACGGCCGGCCGATTGACACGGAAAATTTAGTGGTCTCGGTAGATTACATCGCAGGCACGGACCTGGCTGGCGCTTCTTTGGGACATCAACAGGTTTCCGAACTCGTTTTGGGAAGGAGTCTGATGATGGCGTCCGACTGCCAATCCTGCCATCGGGTCAATGAGCCAAGTGTAGGGCCATCGTATACACAGGTCGCCTCCCGGTATAAAAATCGACCCGACGCGGTGAGTTATCTGCAAGGCAAGATCCGGCAGGGGGGTAGCGGCGCTTGGGGAGAAGTGGCTATGCCGGCGCATCCGGGGATCAAGGAATCCGACGCAAGGCAGATCGCACAGTGGGTATTGTCCCTGTCGGGTGACCAATCCGCCAAGCGAGCCTCGTTGCCGCAAAAAGGTACGATTGTGGCCCGGCCCCCAGCGGGCGCTGACGCCAAAAACATATTACGCATCACGGCTCAATACACCAATACCCCGGAAGTTGGTATTCGCCCATTGTCGGGTGTGAAGACCGCCGACTTGCAATTGAAAGAGTAATTGTACTTTTGGTCAATAGCCTTTGAAAGTTGCGTGTAATGTCCGTGATGTCGGGGGCGTCACGTAACCAAGTTGGATACCTTCGTGACTGAGGTATCTAACCTGGCTTCAAAAGCGATAGGCATATAATTTTCTGTCCGCTTTCCCAACAAGGAGGTAAATTGGACCGCCGGGTGTCAGCGTTCCATAGTAAAACGGCGGCAGGCCCTCTGTAGGAAAGCCGGGTGCTAATGTGCCGTCTTCCTCGAATACGTACAGCAGGTGATTGGCAGCGGTCGCGACTCCGACCCGATACTTGTTGGTGGTATTGTAGAAAAACACTGGCCTAAGTATGCGTTGACCGAAATCATAGTTATATATCAGTTTTTCGGAAGCACCATTGTATACAGCCAGTTCCCCGCCGTCGGCAAATATCAGCTCGGGAATCGAGTCTCCGACAATATTCATCGCCTCAAAATAGTGATCCGCACTCCACATACCCACGTTTCTGCGCTGTTGGTCGCCATTGAAGGAGAAACTTCGTACGACGCCCGAGGTGTCCGTAGTGAGTACCCGGGATTCTGCTTCGTCTGCCGTACTGCTTTGCACGCTGAGGGGATTGCGGAAGCCGCTGTGGCTAGTTTCGTCGGCGTGGCGAACGGGCCGACCCTCGCAAGTAAAGAAATATACTTGTCCTGCTTCTGTGGCGGCGATCACGTAATGGGTGTCCTGCACGGTTGCCTGCTTCAGGCTGTGTAGGATGCGAGCGTCCAGGGATTTGTTTTGCCACCCGTCGAGCGCTTCGCCTTTTGAATCGAAGGCCAGTATCCGCATGCCAGCGGGCACGAATATGCGAATATGGCCGTCTTTTGCACATACTGATACACCGCCAGACGCCGTGTGGGGCAGCGGCATAGAAAATCCGGGCAAGGGATCCCCTTGGCTATCAAAGCGGTACAGCCGGTCTTTGGTGTTCAGTACCAGCGTGCTGTCCGGCAATTGACGGACTTTACCGAGAATGGGTCCGGGCAGCTGGGCATTCCAAAGCTGCTCGCCAAGGGGCGAAAGGGCGTACAAAATATTGTTGGCAGCCTGAGCGAGAATAAACTTGCTGGTATCGTCGTATTGAAAAACTGTCGGAGCCGTGACTAGTCTGCCACGGAGATCGAAGGACCAGTCGGGGGTGACCCCGGGCGCCGCCTTATCAACGAATGGTGCGTAAATACTGCTGAAAAAGGCCCCGGATGCCCCGGATAGCTGGAGCGACCACGCATAAAACTGTCCATAACCAAAGTTGTCGTCGTCCGAATATGCCGATTCGAAAGGAGCTTTCAGCTGTCGGGCGATGGTACCTGCACCATTTTTATTGTGGACAAAGACCGATACATTGGCTTCGTTTGCCTGAAGTCGGTCAAATTCGGCATAGTCCGGCGTATTCGTCAGCATGTTTCGCTGATCGTAATCCGCCTTATAACGGCGGAGTGTGCCCGTGTGATTGGAAAAAATGAAGTAATTGTCGATCAATAGGTAATAAGGCCGTGAAAACGGTTTCAGCGGATCACCGAAGCTGTAATACAGGATGTTGGAATGGTTGAGCCGATACAGATTTTCGGGGTAGGGCGTACTGATACGCTGTATGGCTGTCGAAAAAGCAAGGGAATCCTTTATTTTGATGATTCCGAAGCTTTCGCGGTTAGGCAACTCCACTATTGCAAATTCGTCGCCCCACTCGGGTAACAGGTCGCTCTGGATTGATACCGACGACCGTTCGTGAATAATTCGGTGCTGCTCCTGCATCTGCGGTAGCTCCGATCGGCGGGACAGCAACTCGACGACGCCACGATGGAATAATGGATAATCCGATATGCCGAACAACATACAGTTGGCAACATCGGCCGGTAGCCACTGTTTGATCTGTTGCGTTACAGGCTCCTGGGTAGTGTACAGGGAGAGGTAGCCCGCGCTGTTATCCAGGCTGCTGTTACCACTAAACATTAAAGCATTGCTGTTGAAATTCATTTTCAGGGCCGACTGGCCGGAAATCCCTTCGGTTAATCGCAGAAAGTTTCCAGGTGAATGACGCATCAGCGTGGTGGCCAGTTGCCCCAGTTGGCTGTGGTTGATGTAGAGCGTGAGGGGCGTGTTTTTCAAGTCTTCGCTCCGGAACTGTTCGATGGTCTTTTTCGTTAGTTTTGGCTGGGTATCGTTGAGCGCGCGGTTTAGCAAATCCTCCGTAAAGCTTAGAAGGATAGACTCCTTTATTTGACCGATGAAAATCGGTTTCCCACCTTCTGGAAATTGGAGTTGGAGCCGGTTGTCTGGGTTTGTCAACCGCTTTGCGATTAGAGTGGTGTCGACTTTTTCCAGTTGATTCAACATTGTAGATGCTAAATTAGCGTCAGCCATAGGAACCACAACCAATAGATCCACCTGTGATTTGCCGGGATGGATAGAAAATACAATTTCTTGGTCAGCGAGAAACGACGCCATGCCATCTTTCCGGAATGCCGCTTCATGGATTTGCCGCAACATGGCGAGCTGGTTGTTGCCAACAATAGCCCCAAACAATTGGTAGCCTGAAAAAAGATTGGACGTAGTTTCGTCGTTGCGAAACGACGCCAGGATCACAGCATCTCCGGGAATATGGGTGAATGGTCTTTGCCGGGAATGCTGATCCCGGTTAAGGCCCCGGAAATAAAATACAGAGGCGGCGATCACGGCCAGGAACAGCACGGATGTGATGGCGACGGTTACTTTCATAAACAAACCTACTATAAAATGGATCGAAACCGAAATTTTTACGCTATAATTGGGCGTGTGATGTAAGCGATTGGATGGAGTGGGGCGCTGCGTACTTCGCGAGGCCACCTAAATTGTAGGTAACCGATCGACGTTGTATATCAGACTAATTTTAGCTATGTTTGGCGAATAATGTAGCGTTGACCGCTTTAAGATGTTGATATAAGAACCAATGAACAAACGCATTATACTCACTGCCGCTTTCTTTGGCTTTTCTGCTGTTGTATTGGGCGCATTCGGTGCGCATGGCTTGGAAGGCAAGGTCAGTGAAGATCAGCTGGATACCTGGGAAACCGCCGTCGATTACCAATTTTACCACACCGTGGCCCTTCTGTTTTTAGCTACTTTTTCCCGTGCGAAGAATTCGTTCATCAAGCTTTCTTATATATCGTTTACGATAGGCATCCTGTTATTTTCCGGATCGTTGTACCTTCTCAGTACCTATGGGCTCACAAACTTTGGTAGGCCTGCCTTACTGGGGCCCGTCACACCCTTGGGTGGCGTGTGCTTCATCGTCGGCTGGATCGGACTGTTTGTGGCGACGATCAAAAATAAGGGGTGAGGCGGCGTTCGATCCGCTTTTGTCCGTTAATTTTTTTGTAACCCATGCTTGAATTTACCCAGGGTAATTCCGATACACGTATCACACTGTTTGTGGAGGTTGTATTGCCCTTGGCGCTTTCGAAAGCATATACCTACCGAATCCCGGGTAAGTGGAACGACCGGGTAGCGGTGGGTAAGCGCGTAATCGTCCAGTTTGGCAAGAATAAAGTCTATTCGGCTGTCATTTACCGGATAACCGACCGGCCGCCCGAACGGTATGAGGCCAAATACATTCTTGATATTCTCGATGACTTCCCAGTCATAGAACCCCTTCAATTGCAGCTGTGGGAGTGGATGTCCGCCTATTACATGTGCACAATGGGGGAAGTCATGCAAGCGGCCTTTCCCGCTGCGCTCAAACTGGCCAGTGAAACGAAGATTGTGGCCGCGGATTCGACAGATTCGGATCGATCCGAGCTGAATGAGAAGGAGTACCTGATCATGGATGCGCTGGATATCGCGCAGGAGCTTAAGATCAGCGATATCGTAAAACTGCTGGGACAGAAAACGGTGTTCCCGATTATCAAGGGGCTTTTTGAGAAAAGGCTCGTGCTGATATCGGAAGAGATCGCCCCGCGGTATAAGCCAAAGATGAAGTCGTTCGTTATATTGCACGACGAATATCGCGATGAGCAGGGGCGAAGGTTGCTGCTTGATTCACTCAACAGGGCGCCCAAACAGCAGGACGCTGTTTTGGCTTATCTTCAGTTGAGCCGTACTGGCGCCGAGGTTGCCAAAACGGACCTAATGGAGGCAAGCGGATGCAGTGCGGCGGCAATCACAGCCCTGGTCGAAAAAAATGTTTTTTATATCCGGGAGAAGGCCGTGAGCCGGCTTGGCGAAACCGACCATCCCATTAGCGGCACGTTTACGTTGAGCGCACCTCAGACTACAGCGCTTGCTGCGATCAAATCTGGTTTCGAGCAGAAAGACGTTGTTTTGCTGCATGGTATTACGGCCTCGGGAAAAACGCAGTTATACATCCGGCTGATTGAAGAGGCGGTAGCCGGGGGGAAGCAGGTGCTTTATTTGCTGCCCGAAATAGCCCTTACGACGCAGATTACGGAGCGGCTCCGGGTTCACTTCGGTGACCAGTTGGGCGTGTACCATTCCCGGTTCAACGACAATGAACGTGCGGAAGTGTGGCACAAGGTGCTTAAAGGCGGATTCCAGGTGATTGTAGGGGCGCGCTCAGCGGTGTTCTTGCCGCTTCAGCGGCTGGGCTTGGTAATCGTCGACGAAGAGCACGAAACCTCATATAAGCAATTCGATCCAGCGCCGCGCTATCATGCGCGCGATACTGCAATATACTTGGCCCATATCCACGGCGCGAAGGTGCTTTTGGGATCGGCCACGCCGTCGGTGGAAAGCTTTTACAATGCGCGGTCCGGGAAATATGGGCTGGTCACACTCGATCAACGTTTTGGCGAAGCCAAACTGCCGGAAATCAGTACCATCGGGATTGCCGAGGAAACCCGAAAAGAAAACATGTTTTCTTATTTCAGTGGTCAGCTTCTGCAGGAGATTAAAGATGCAATAGCGAGAAAGCAACAGGTAATTCTTTTTCAGAACCGCCGCGGGCATACGCCGTTGTCTCAATGCCACACGTGTGGGCATATTACCAAATGCATTCACTGTGACGTTAGCTTAACTTACCATAAAAGCAGCGGTAAGCTGCACTGCCATTATTGCGGTTTTTCGGAAGATCCTATTCTGGTCTGTCCGGCATGTGGCTCTACGCACATTACCAGCAGGGGCTTCGGTACCGAGCGTGTGGAAGAAGAACTGGAGATGCTGCTTCCCGAAGCGCGTATTGGGCGACTGGATCTCGACTCAACACGTGGTAAGCATGGCTTCGAACGCGTGTTGAACGCTTTCGACGAACACCAATACGACGTGCTTGTGGGTACGCAAATGATCGCCAAGGGACTTGATTTCGGAAACGTGAGCGTGATTGGCATTATTAACGCGGATGGACTGATCAATTATCCGGATTTCCGCGCCTATGAGCGCGCTTTCTCCCTGCTTTCACAGGTCAGCGGACGGGCTGGGCGTAGGGATGACAGCGGTAAAGTCATCATCCAAACCTATACGCCGGGACACCGCATTATCCAGCAGGTCATTACCCAGGACTACGAGGGTATGTTTATGGCTGAAGTAACAGAACGGAAAAATTATGCTTATCCGCCGTTTTTCCGACTCATCAAGATAGATGTAAAGCATCAACAGCTACAACATGCCGAGGCCGCCGCCCTACGGCTCTCGGGCGTCCTACGCAGTGAGCTGGGACATCGGGTGTTGGGGCCGGAGGTACCTGTTGTTGGCCGTATTCGCAATTATTACATCTATAGCATCATGCTAAAAGTGGAGCGGACCGGCACCAGTATCGCTAAAGTAAAAAAGCTGGTAGCGGATGTCTTGACAGCCTTTGGCGCGCAGAAAGCAAATAAAGGCGTCCGGGTGGTGTTAGACGTCGATCCTTATTGATTGATAAGCCCGAAGCTGTATTGCAGCGATATGGATCCCACCGGCGCGAAAAAATACTCCCATTTGTAGCGTTTGGTCTGATAGGGCGGCGCGGTACGGGTTTCATCTGGATAAGCATTCGATTTTTGATAGGTGTACGCCATGTTAAAGTTTGCTTCTCCGGCGACGGCGACCCGCGACGTGAGGTAAAGTTTAACTCCGATGAACGGGGAAAGCAACGCCGCATTTTTGATGTCTTCGGTATAGATTTCCTCCGCGGTTGCATATTTGACACTGCTGCCCTTGAATTTCTGCGCCATGAAACCAATGTCCGCACCAAGATAGGGCTGAAGCCGAGCGTAGTTGATACTTTTTTCGATCCCCAGCTTTATGGTAGTGTTCTGAAATCGTCCATCGGCCCGCTCACAACCTTCACATTTATTGTCAAATGAAATGTCCCGGTCGAAATAGGAGCCCTGTAGCCGGTACCCGATTTGGTTGTCGTTGTATTTGAGCAAAACCCCGTTGAAATATGACGATAGGAACAACTGGTCCGCTTGATTCAGAACCTGCGGAAACTGTTCATAACCATAGGTACGCACAGCTACAGTATACCAATAGTCGATATTGAAATTATTCCTTTTCGCTTTTGGTACGCTCGGTACTGGATAGGTCAATGTATCGATGCGGACGACTTGTGCCACCGAACAGGAAATTCCTGTGAGAAGGGCGAAAAATAAAAGAATAGATTTCATCAGTTGGACATTCAATACTAAAATAAACTAACAGCGAATTCCAATAAGTAAACGGCGAACGTAAACGATTTATGTATTAGTGATTTGCGCAATGATACTAAAAAATTGCTAGATCTGTTTATTTTTGAAACATAATGGGATATAAGTTTATCGATAATTACAGGGAGCGGGGCGCGCGTAAGCAATTGGTGTCGCTGTTGAAACAGCGTGGTATAGCCGACAGCAACGTGCTAGACGCTATCGGAAAAGTACCCCGTCATTATTTCTTCGATGAAACCTTCTGGAACCAGGCTTACAAAGATATTGCCTTTCCAATAGGCGACGGACAGACAATATCCCAGCCGTATACCGTTGCCTATCAAACCGAGTTGCTTCACATCACGCCGGGCGACAAAGTGTTGGAAATTGGGACGGGCTCTGGCTATCAGACCTGTATTCTGCTGGAGCTGGGGGCGGAGGTGTACACCATCGAGCGGCAACGAAGTCTGTACGACCGGACGATCCAGGTACTACCATATATGGGATACCAACCCCATTTTTTCTATGGAGACGGATCCAAGGGAATATCGGAATATGCACCCTATGATAAAATACTCGTCACCGCGGGCGCACCGTTTGTCCCGGAAATCATGCTCAAACAGCTTAAAGTGGGCGGAGTACTTGTTATTCCCGTGGGAAGCGAAAAGGAACAAAAAATGGTAACGATTATACGGGTGAGCGAACACGATTACGAGCGGTTTGAACTGGACACCTTCCGGTTTGTGCCCCTGGTGGGCGATCAAGCCTGGTAAATGTAACTGTCGATATGAATAGGGAAACGCTCTACCAACAGCGCATTGTCGCCGCAGACCAAGCTATAGCCCGCGTGCGCAAATTCATAAACACGTATTCTTTACTGCGGCTGGCCACGATTATTGGGGGTGGCGCCGGGCTCTTTGCGGCGGTGCAAACGGAACAGGTTTGGCTGGTGATGCTGGCATTTTTTTCCCTGTTGCTGTTTTTTACCTGGTTGGTTTGGCAACAAAGTAAACTGGAAAAGCAAATGACGGGATGGGTGGATTTTAAGGCGGTCAATCAAAACGAGCTGGATGTATCGGCTGGCAAACTCAATTGCTACCCGGATGGTGCGGCCTTCTCGGATAAAACGCATCCTTATAGCCAGGACTTGGATGTATTCGGGTCGTATTCGCTGTTTGCGCAGGTCAACCGGTGCGCGACAACCCAGGGCAACGGGATATTGGCAGGGTGGTTCTCGGCGCCGGCCGATGCGAGTTCCATCGTGCAAAGGCAACAGGCAGCCCGGGAAATGGCGGGTGACCTCGATTGGTGCCAGCGGTTTCAGGTTAAGCTGTTTTTTAATCTGGAAGCGCAGGAAGATATTAAGCAGCGGTTCGCCGGCTATCTGGATCAAGACCGGTTGGCGTTTGGGAATAGGTATCTGCGCACGTATGTAAAAGTGGCGCCATGGCTTATGTGTGTGACCGTTGTACTGGCTTTTTTTATTCCGATTTTTACAAACATTGCTGTGTTTTTGGCGCTTGCACACCTGGTGTCGGCTATCGGTTACGCGCCGAAGGTAAACCGCATAGCCGGAAAAATGGATCGGGCCGGGCGCTTGCTGGGCGCCTTTGCAGCCGCGATTAAGCTGATCGAAAATCGGCATTGGAACAGTCCTGTTGCCAATACGCTCTCCGGAAAACTGCACTTTCAGCATGAAAACAAGTCGGCCTCCATTGCTTTTGATTCGTTAGCAGCCATTCTTGATCGGTTGGATTACCGGCTCAACGGATTGATGGGGACGCTGCTTAATATGGCGGCACTGTGGGACTTCAGGCAGGTGTTTGCCGTGCTCGACTGGCGCCGGCGATATGGTGTGGAAACCTTAGCGGCATTTGATGTGATCGCGGAGTTTGAGGCATTGATGAGTTTGGGCGTATTTACCCATAACCACCCGTCGTGGAGCTTTCCGGTGATCGTCAATACGCCGGCACCCACGGTGGAGGTGGCTAACCTTTCTCACCCGCTGATACCGGCGGCAATGGCCGTGGCGAATGATTACCAGATGGACAGTCACCGCATCGCATTGGTAACGGGTTCAAATATGGCGGGCAAGAGTACTTTTTTAAGGACCATCGGCAGCAATGCCGTACTGGCTTTTTGCGGTGCCCCGATTTGCGGGACTCGAATGCGTGTATCGGTTTTTCAACTGGTCACCTATATGCGAATTGCTGACGCTTTGAATGAAAGTACCTCAACGTTTAAGGCAGAGCTTAACCGCATTCAAATGGTGTTGAACACCGTCAAAAATCAGCGCCATTCATTTTTTCTCATTGATGAAATGCTCAGGGGAACCAATTCGGCCGATAAATACCTCGGATCAAAAGCGATTATCAAAAAGTTGATTGCTGACGGTGCGGCAGGCATGGTGGCCACCCACGACCTGCAGCTGTCCGAGCTGGAGGATGAGCACCCGGACGTGGTGAAAAACTACCACTTCGATATTCAGGTCCGAGACGGGGATATGATTTTTGATTATAAACTTAAGGACGGCGAATGCACAATTTTTAATGCATCGCTATTGCTGAAAACGATTGGTATAACAGTAGAATAGTGGTTGACTCAACGTTTCATAACGCGTTCCAGCTCGCGTTTGGTATCACGTTCCTTAAGAGTTTCACGTTTATCAAAGTCTTTTTTGCCCTGAGCCAGTGCTATTTCGAGCTTCGCGAAACCGCGCTTGCTGATAAACATGCGTAAAGGAATGATGGTAAAACCGCGTTCTTCGCTCTTTATCTTCAGTTTTTTAAGTTCCTTTTTCGTAAGCAGCAACTGCCTGTCGCGTTTTGCCTCATGGTTGTAGAATGAACCATGTGAATATTCTGCAATGTGCATATTGCGAACATAGAGCCCGTCGTCGAAAAACGAACAAAACGAATCGCTTATATTGGCTTTCCCTTCTCGTATCGACTTAATTTCCGTGCCGAGCAGCCGAATGCCGGCTACATAGGTGTCCAGGATGTGATATTCGAAGTAAGCTTTTTTATTTTTGATATTGATATCTGAAGCTAATCCCATGGTTGTGTACAGTAGTTAAATTTCAGGTGCGCTTGCAATAGATGCTTTGCGCGACTTTTTCTGAAATATTGATTTTGTCGCCGTTCACTTCCAGCGCCATCGAGTTATCGAAATCGTACTTTTCCAATATCTTGGCTATACTGCTGATGCCAATACCCATTTGACTGACGTATTGCAAGAAAGATGGGCTGTTGTCTTTGACAGCCACCACAGTATACTGTTTTCCCACGGCCGCCTCTGCCAATGTTTTACGGTCCTCGCTTATGTAGGCGCCATCGGCGGTCGGTATGGCGTCGCCATGGGGATCAAACTGGGGGTATCCCAGAAATTTGTCGAGTCGCTCGACCAACTTGTCCGACTTGATGTGTTCGAGCTGTTCAGCGATGTCGTGCACCTCATCCCAGCTGAAGCCCAGTTTCTCGAACAAAAAGGTTTCCCACAGCCGGTGTTTGCGGATGACGGCAATAGCAAGGTTGCGCCCGGTAGGTGTCAGCGATATTTTACCATACCGTTCATAATTGACGAGCTGTTTTTCTTTCAGCTTCTTGAGCATGTCTGTGGCTGTTGCGGGCCGGACATTCATTTTGCCTGCCAGTTGATTGGTGCCTGCCTCGCCGGTACTATTTTGCTCCACGGTAATGCGGAGCAACGCCTTTAAGTAATTTTCCTCTGTGATGGACAGCATAGGAGCAAAGGTAGCTAATTACGCGAAAATGATTCGCCGAATACGGTGTTTTAATGATATGACTTCTACTTAAGCCGCTTTAGGACAGTCTGAAAACAAGAAAGCACCGGATTCCGGTGCTTCCAAACGATGTTTATACAACGATTTATTTTGCAGCGGCCAACTCCTCGGCCATGGCTTTTCCGATCTCGGCAGGGGATTCGACAACGCGTATCCCACATTCCCGCATAATTTTCATTTTAGCGGCAGCTGTATCGTCGGCACCACCGACAATAGCACCGGCGTGTCCCATACGGCGTCCCGGAGGCGCTGTCTGCCCGGCAATAAAACCAACCACCGGTTTGGTTCCATGTTCTTTAATCCAACGAGCAGCCTCAGCTTCCATGCCACCGCCGATTTCGCCGATAACGATAATTCCCTCAGTCTCGGGATCGGCCATTAAAAGTTCTACGGCTTCTTTTGTCGTGGTTCCAATAATTGGGTCACCTCCAATTCCGATGGCCGTCGTGATGCCCAATCCGGCTTTTACGGTTTGGTCAACGGCTTCGTAAGTCAGCGTTCCGGATTTAGATACTACGCCTACATTGCCTTTTTTGAAGATAAATCCGGGCATGATACCAATTTTCGCCTCATCAGCGGTAATAATGCCCGGGCAGTTTGGTCCAATAAGCCTTGAGTTTTTATCACTGAGGTAGGACTTTACCTGGATCATATCTTTGGTAGGAATACCTTCCGTAATACACACAATCACTTCAATGCCGGCTGCTGCAGCTTCCATAATGGCATCCGCGGCAAAAGCCGGGGGTACAAAGATGATGGATACATTGGCCCCTGTCTGATCAACGGCTTGTTGTACCGTGTCGAATACCGGCCTGTCCAAATGCGTTTGGCCGCCCTTACCCGGAGTCACGCCGCCGACGACCTGCGTGCCGTATTCAATCATTTGCGAAGCATGGTAGGTGCCTTCGTTACCTGTGAAGCCCTGTACGATTACTTTTGACTGCTTATTTACTAATACGCTCATTGTTCTGGTTTTTGCCCCGCAAACTTAGGTAAAATTGCCTTTTTTCACAAGTTTTAATTTTGGAGGCTGACCTGCTTGAGGTTTTGTGGTCAACTTGCGTTGTACCGAAGATACAGGCGTGGATTTACCCGGGATGAAATACGAACAAAAGTGCGTTACAATGCTTCGCCAATATTCCGCTGAGAGGTATACAACCGGTATAGACACTATCTTTATGGACGTGTGCGGACGGTTAGGAGAAATGGTGCTTGGCGTAAATATCCCACAGCACGATGCCCATAGACACGGTCACGTTTAACGAGTGTTTGGTGCCGGATTGTGGTATTTCGATGCAGGCGTCCAGTGTTTCCATCGCGGCGTCAGACACGCCATGTACTTCATTTCCGAATATCAAGGCGTATTTTTCACCCGGCACCGGATTGAATTCCTGCAGGGGAATGCTGCCCTCGGCCTGTTCGACGCCTATGATGCGGTACCCCGCTGTGCGAAGCTCCTGGATAGCCGCGGTGGTATCGTCGACATATTCCCACGGTATGGAGCGCGTAGCGCCGAGTGCCGTTTTTTCGATTTCACGATGGGGCGGCGTAGCCGTTATACCACACAAAAGTATTCGTTCAATGGCAAACCCGTCGGCGGTTCGGAAAGCAGCACCGACATTGTGCATACTCCGGACGTTGTCCAGTACCAGGGTAACAGGCAGCCTGTCCTGTGTTTGAAATGCCTCGAGTGAAGGACGTTGCAGCTGATCCATTGAAAGTTTCTGCATGCGGCAAACTTAGCTAAATCCGCCTTTAAATACAATAATCGTGGTGGTCGGCCTTGATAATCGGGATACCCCGCGCAATTTCGGGTTTTGGGGTTTCCCCGTCCGTCGGTTATTGATCAAGGGAAGGTAGGGACAAACAACTTAAGACTAAAATTTTGAATACGTAGGATTTTGAATATTAAAAATAACATGCTACATTTGCAGTCCGAAAATAAGGCAGAAATAAAATAGCTACAAATAAATGGCAAACCATAAATCAGCACTTAAAAGAATCCGGTCGAGTGCCGCGCGTCGGCTACGTAACCGTTATCAGGCAAAGACTACCCGTAATGCGATTAAAAAATTAAGGAACACGACTTCTGCTGAAGAAGCAAAAGCGTTGTTGCCACGTGTCACTTCTATGCTTGACCGGTTGGCCAAGAAAAATGTGATCCATAAAAATAAAGCTTCGAACAATAAGTCAAGATTGACGAAGTACGTGAATAGCTTGTCATAATCTACAGATATAGCACAACAGCATGAAAGGCCGCTCCGAGATACTCGGTGCGGCCTTTTGTGTAAAACGCCTAACGGTTCGACAAAAAATCTTCGATTACCTCCCGTTTTGTAAACGCGCAAGCACCTGCTGTAATGTTTTCGGATCACGAAGGTACTGACTGAGGTCTACCACTTCCACTTTGCGAAAATCGATAGGGTGGCTCTCACTTTGTAGGGCGATATAACCTTTTTGAAGTAATTTGCCATCCTCCTTAACCGATGGGTCATTGTTGGATACGTTTTCCCCGCCGATCTGAGGCTTATAATAGGTAAGCACGGTATCGCCGTTGACGATATGTTGGATGACCGAATCTGCCAATACCAGGAATTCCGCAGTAACCCACTGGTCGCCATGAAAGGTCTTTGAAGTGGAATTGACACAGTGCGGTGTAAACAACGTGGAGTCCATTACCACGTTGGTACCTGGAGTGCACAGGTTGCACGTGGGCCGCTCGGTGATGCCGTCTCCGCCGAGAAACTGGCCCTCGATCGAAATCGGAAAGTCCTGTTCTTTTTGCATTGTTTCCGGCGCCTGTGCGTGCAGCATCACCCCACTGTTACGCCAGGCCCAACCCTCACCGCCAGGGGCCTGATCGCCGGTAAAACGGTATTCTACACGCAGTAGGTAGGCGGAATAAGGAACGTTGTAAAAAATATGGCCGTATTGCTGATTAAAATCCGAGTATCCGTCGTATCGCACCTTTAATAGACCATCCTCGACCCGAAAGGTATTGGCGTAGTTTTCACCTACCTCATGCTTAGCTATCTTCACTGTCCACTGTTCCAAATCCTTTCCGTTGAACAGTGATACCCACGCCGGATTGCCGGCGTGTTGATTCGCGTTTGGATTGGTGGGTGTACAGCTGAATGCGGTGCAGATCATGGCCGCTGCTAAAAAGAGGTACTTTTTCATTTTCTTATTTTTTGTTGCCGTTGTTTTTCCACAGGCCCTTATGCTTGACGTACTCGCTCGGTCTTACCCCCACAATTTTCGTAAATGTGTTGCTAAAGGTTGGCAAACTGCTGTAACCGACCCGTGTCGCGACTTCATTGATGCTAAGCTTTTCGTCTAGCAACAATTTTAACCCCTTCAGCATTCGCAAAATAGTAAAATACTGGATAAAAGACATGTTCAGTTCCTTCCTGAACAAGCGTGCCAACGAGCGCTCACTGATGCCGAATTGGTCGGCGAGGTGACAGAAGCTGATCTGTTCGGCGATATGACTATCCAAATATTCCACAATCTTGATTAGCCGTTGGTCGTCGGGGAAGGGAAGACTCAAGGGAAGTGCACCGCGGCCCAGTTCAGACAGCAGCATTTTAAAGGCTTTCGCAATACTGTAGCGAGCCTCCTCTTCCGGCCATATATTGCCATTCCACCGATTGGTAAACATCATCAGCTCCATAAGCAGGTCGTCCACCGGATAGATTGCTGTTTTACGGAAAAAATCATCGTCATCCTCGTACATCGGAAAATATAGGTTGCGCATGATCACTTCCGAGGAGCTGGGATGGATGCTGTGTCGCATTCCCGCGGGAATCCAAATGTAATGCCGGGCAGGTAAAAAATAAGAGTGTTCCGGCGTATTGAGGTACACGACACCACCTTCTGTGTAAAGGAATTGGCCTTTCCTGTGTACATGTTCAGGGATCATTTTTTCGCCCATCATTGCATGATGGCAATAAATTGTATCGGCGTATCGGTCTACTTCGGTAAGGTAATACCTATTGACGTATTTCTCCATGGATATTTTCGTTCCGGCTATCGTTCAGCGTGGCTGGCGTTGGGCAAAAATACGCTTTTTTGTCTATTTCGGATAAAAATATGGCGCTAAGAGATAAAACTTCTCCTGGCATATCGGCGTTTTCGCACGTATTGCTGCAGAAAACCAAAAAGAACCAGGAGAATCGGAGGTATCCCAACGTTGAAGAGTTGCCAGAACAACCGACGCTCTTTTAAGTTGATCGGGTCAAGAAGCCGGAGCTTTACTTCTTTTGCACGGAGGGATATGATGCCTGAGTCGTCCGCAAGGTAATCGACGGCATTCAATAGAAATGCCTTATTGCCATACTGCTGTTCCGTATAACGATCCCACCCAAGCGGATAGGGCGACCCGTCGGATGAGCTTACCTGACCGCTGAACACGTCCCCGTCGGCAATAGCCAGCATTTTTGTAGGCACACTTTTGTTTGGAACAACCGGTGGACGGAAAACGAAGCCATCCGGTAGGGGACGATTGAGGAACACCGAAGGAAAACTGCCCTCAAGTGTTGCGGCCACAGGATAGGGACGGGTCCTGAACTCCGCAGGTTCGGGCGATTCACCGGCCATTTGCAGCGATATGGACGCTGGACTGGTTAGCAGTCTTGTAAACGGGGAAGATTGCAGGATAATTTCCGAGCGTATACCGTGTATGGATATCGTGTCTATGGTGCCGGAAAAATCACTGCGGATGCCATTGAGGTTTTTCACCACGGGATTTCGGGTATTGGGAACAAAGACAGGGTGGAACAGCCACGGGACGAGCTCGATCTGTGGCTGGCCGCCGATGTCGCCAACGGTGAGCGGTATCTGGGCGCAGTTGAGGTCGGCAATAAGATCGTAATTGAACCGAATGCCGTACGTAAAGAGCAGGTCATCGAGATTCAGCTGATTGGCCAGCGCAGTCTGGCTACCGGTGGCACGGAGGCTATCTAGACTGGCATCGAGTTGATCGATGGCCCAAAGAATGCGGCCCCCATTCATGACGAAGTAATTGAGCTTATATTTTTCCAGTTCGGAGAAAGTGGTTCTAGGTTTGGCCACCACCAATACATCAAGCTGGTCGAGCCCTTCAAAATCCATAAGCTTTAGGTCGACACGCCCCACTTGATACCCTTCGTTAAGGCTGTGTATGGCATCGTGTAGCAATAAGTCGCTCGGTTCGCCATGGCCCTCTGTAAAGCCGACCAGGGGCTTGCCGCCTGTCGTCACCTTTCGCATCGCCGATACCAGCGCATATTCCAGGTTCTGCACCGAGTTGTTCAACACCTCCTCATGTGGAGCGCCAGATCGGTTTAACAGTAGGTTGACCGCGATTTGTTCGGTTCCATAATCGATTATTGCGCCCGGAAAAATCAGCTTCTGAATAAGGCCGTTTTCTTGGCGTACGGTGAGGTTTGTGGGGCTTAATCCCTGTTCAATAAGATTCTGAGCCTGCTCCGCCTGCTCTTTGCTATCGCCAGCCAGGGGATCAAAAAATGAATATTTGAGGCGACCGTCCGAGTAAGCCTGCAAATCGGCTAACAAGTCTGCCGTCGAACGCCGAAGGCGATCAAACCCTGATGGCAGCTCCCCGTCGAGAAAGACCGTGACGTGTACCTCTTGGGTCAGTCGCTGCATCGTTTCGCGGGAAAGCGGCGATAGCGTGTATCGTTTTTCCGCCGTGAAATCCAACCGTCCAAAGTAATGCCCGCCCAGCACATTGAGCGCCACGATACTGAGGACAACAACGGTTGCCTGGATCCACCGTTTTCCGCGGAAATATCCGCTATCCGCAAAAGCGAGTAAGCTTCCAGCCAGCGTCAGGACAACGATGCTGATGAAATATATCAAATCGCGGCTGTCCAATACACCGCGGCTGAGGGCCTCATAATGTGCCTGGATTCCCATACGGCTAAGGACGTTCTCCCAGCCATAGAACATGGGCATGCGACTCATTGCATCGAAAGCATAAAAGCCAAAAAAGCAGAGCATTATGGCGATTAAAAACGCGACTACGGGATTGCGGCTGAAAGCCGACGTCAATATTCCGATCGCGGTGAATGCGGATGCGAGAAGGGTCAGGCCGATGTAAGAGCCGAGTACGGCGCCGGTGTCTACATTTCCGATCGGTGTGGCTAGTTGATAAACGGCATAATAATAGAGACCGGTCGGGATAAGTGCGAGCAATACCACAGTAAGGCTTCCCAGATACTTACCCGTGACTACAGCAAGACGGCTCACCGGCTTACTGATAAGCAGGTCAAGGGTCCCTTCAGCCCGCTCGCCGGCTATGCTGCGCATGGTGATCGCCGGAATGAGAAACATAAACAGGTATGGTGCTAAAGAAAAAAAGCTTTCAAGCGTGGCGTACCCGTAGTCGAGAATGCTGGTGTCCGGAAATACCCAAAGCAAGAGCCCGGTAACCAGCAAAAATATGCCGACAGCTAAGTAGCCGGTCAGCGAATTGAAAAACGCAAAAACTTCTTTTTTATAAATGCTAAACAAGCGACGTAGGATTGGTGCAATGTGGGATCGAAAATAGGAAAATATAGGCGCAATGCAAAAAAGCACCGGGTTGTCGGTGCTTTTTTGTGAAACAAAGAGACGTTCCAATGCCTGTCAGAGTCTTCAGGCTATCGCTGTCCCGGCAAGTAGATTTGGAAGCCAAGGCTGACTCCCAATCCCGATTGAGCGGTAGCATTTGCTACGGTTGCCTTGCTGTAATTATAACCCACCATAGCTTCCAGGGCAACACTTTGGGTAATAAAGTGCGCATAACCCGCGCCAAGACCAAACGCTAGGTCGACATCGGAGCCTCCGGAGCTGCCGGCAATGCCGACCTCACCCTGTCCGAAGAAGCGTCCGGTAGCGCTGGCTCCACCGGGGAAATAATAACGAACAAAAGGTGCGACACCATAAGTCCACAAGTTGTCAGTATCGCCCGGGTAAGTGACCAATCCTCCATTTAAGCTCAGACCTATAGCCAGCCCGTCCGACACGAAATAACCCGCACGCGGGTTTATGTTGATGTTAAATGATTCCCCTTCGAAGCTATATCCAAGGCTCCCCAGACTACCGCCGACGATCCAATTCCCTTGCTGAATTGGCGCCATGCCGACGTTGGCGGAGGTTTGCGGACGGTTAATGTCTGGTTGCTGAGCGCTGGCTGCAAAAACCACAGCCAATAACATTACTGAGAATAAAGTTACACGTTTCATAGTTTTACAAGTTTAATTGTCAATTAATGGTAGGCATGTATTTTTCTACACACGCTAGTAAGGAAACATAAAACGTGCCATAATGTTTTTTAGGTCGTAAGGCGGACAAACAACATTTCCAGGTCGTCATCCGGATAACTGCGATCGAAATCGGCCATTGCAAAATCGGCCGCAATTTTCCCACGGTTGATAATGACAATATCGTCACATACCGCCTCAACTTCCTGCATGATGTGTGTGGACAGCAATACAGTCTTCGTGCTTCCGAACTGTCGGATCAAGCCCCGGACATCTTGAAGCTGGTTGGGATCCAACCCGGCGGTAGGCTCGTCCAGAATGAGTACTTCGGGATCATGGATTATGGCTTGGGCAAGGCCAACGCGCTGGCGGTATCCTTTCGACAATTGCCCTATTTTTTTATGCTGCTCCGGACCTAATCCCGTCAACTCAATGACATCATTAATTCGTTTGTCCGGCCGGCGAAGTCCGTGAATTTGTGCAGTAAAATTTAACGCTTCGAGAACATACATATCCAAATAAAGCGGGTTGTTTTCCGGGAGGTATCCGACACGTCGACGTATTTCGAGCCGATCATGGTTGATATCCAGGCCGCATACCCGTGCACTACCGGATGTAGGTTGCAGGGTGCCGGATAGAATTTTCATTGTCGTTGATTTTCCGGCGCCGTTGGGACCGAGGAAGCCGAGTACCCGGCCGGGAGTTGCAACAAAAGATATCTCATTTACGGCGCCTTGTTTGCCATAGAATTTGCTGAGTTTGTCGACAACAATAGACATAGTCGTTAGTTGATAAACGGAGATTTTAGCTTGTGGATTTGGCGGTATTCGCGGAGCACTTTTCCGGCTTCGACCGGTCTATCTGTTGACAGGATGTCTGCGCCACGGTCGATCCACTCCGCGTACAGGTGATCGCCGCGAGAGGAGGCGCGATCATCCAGGTTGCCCATTGTACCCAGGATACAGAGGATTCCGTGTTCATGTAATAACCTATACACAGCAGTGTCGGGTTCGCTTGTACCAACAAAGGCTACGAGCCGGCTGTCTGGAACATTGTGTTCATTGAGGCGGAGTAGATCGTTGGCTGATCCGATGGACGCCGAGATCATCAGGTCCGGCGCCAGTTGATGTACGGTGGCCGCCTGGTCTGCGTTATAGGTAATCACAACCACGTACGGCTCAGCTTTGTGGCGTCTTATGGCTCGTATTACTGTGGAGTAGGGGACATCCCGCTTCACGTCCAATGTAAAGACCACTTTCCCTTTTCCCCATTGCAGCGCTTCGTCCAGCGTCGGAATACGATAGGGCGTCTCATTTCCATCTACATCGGTAAGGTAGACGTTTTTTAGATCGTTAAGCGAAAGCTCACTGACTTTGCCGGAGGCGTTGGTGGTGCGGTCCACGGTTTCATCGTGCATCAGTACCAGCACGGAGTCGCTCGTTATCCGAACGTCACATTCGATTATAATCGGCTGAAGCTGAGCGTTTTTTTCAAATGTTTCGATGGCATTTTCAGGATAACCGGCCGATGGCCCACCGCGGTGTGCACTGATCAACGGATAACGTGTTTCATGGTAGGTGAGCAGCCGATGGAGGTCATCGACCGTCTGGAGGCGGATCAGGTCTGCCCCGTATCGATAACCGGAATTTGTCGACACGCACGAAAGTAAGCAGCTCGCCGCGGCAAGAACGGATAAGAAACGGTTAACTAAGTGCCTGGCCATATGAATTCCCACTTCGTTGTTGAACAATTTCCAGCAGCTCGTCCATAGTCAACGTAAGCTGGTTTACAATGTGTTTCGCTTTTTCATAATACGGCTTCCGTTCGGCCAGTTTATTCGTGATGTGTTCGAGTAATGCCTCGCCGGTTAACCCCTGAAGCGCGGGCCGCGACGCAATGTTACTTTTGGTCAGGCGATCCCACAGCGCTTTCGGAGGCAGCTGGAAATAAATGGTTATACCATGCCCATTCATCCAGGACATGTTATCAAAGAAACACGGTGTCCCCCCGCCCGTTGATACGATGGTCAATTCGGTAAAAGTGAGGCTTTTCAGTGTCTGGCTTTCGAGCGCCCTGAACGATTCCTCGCCATGGCGTTTAAAATATTCGGGGATCGACTGGCCGATTTCTTCCGAGATATGTTCATCCAGATCGATAAAGGTTCCGCCCGTCTTATTGGCAAGCTTACGCCCCCAAGTAGTTTTACCACTTCCCATGAACCCGATGAGAAATACGGCCTGTGTATCGGATAGGTGTAGATTTTCGCTCATCCTGTCGTTTATTCTATATCGTCGAAATACCGTCTTTCTAATTCTTCGAATGACGGCAATGTATTGTAATGCCATTTATCTACCACTACGCCGTTTCGCATAAGCAATACGCCCGGATTCGCCCGAACCATACTTTTTAAAGGGACCGCATCCGCATAAAACAATTCAGTCAAAAGGTTGAGCTGCTCACTGAGTTCCTGCGCCTTTTGCGCGCTCGCGGAAGTTAGGAGAACTGCGCGGATATTATAGTCTTCGGCCGCGTTCATAACCAATGCGTTGATCCGGTTCAATGCGGCGAGGTTGGTATTATTCAAATCCCATGCAACAACGATGATGTTGTAATACGGATTTTCGATGATTTCCGTGGTAAAATCTCCGCCGTTCGCATCGGCGATGAGCAGGTCGGGAATAGGAATGCTATAACCCTTCTTGACCAGGCGGCTTTCAGGCTCGCCAATGATTTCCCAGTTTTCATCCTTCCACAGTTCCTCGGCAAGGTACACGTTGTCCGAGACCTTTCTTTGCTCCCCCGAACGTTTGTCTTGCATGGTGTAGATGGTCTGGTATTGATCGCCCTCCTGACCTTCGGGCATTTTCATGAGCCCGGGAAGGTAGTTGCCTTTTTTATAGGGCAGAAAATCGATGAACGGAAGGAAGTTGACCGTATATATACCAATACCGAGTGAGACGACGATCAGCGCTACCGTAACGATATTCTGGGTGTACCGGTCGTCTGTGACCGGCCTGATCCATCGCCGATATAGAAAAATAACGGCGATCAATACCAAAAGTATCAAGTCCTTTATAAACGACTGCCAGGGGGTGAGGGGGATGGCGTCGCCGAAGCACCCGCATGACGTCACGACCTCAAAAAAAGCCGAATAAAAGGTGAGGAATGTAAAAAAAAGAATGAGCAATAATAAACCCCAGGCCACCGCCCTTGCCCAGAATCCCAATAGCAGCAATGCGCCGAGTAGAATTTCAAGTCCGCAGATGACCACAGCAAGTGGTACAGCGTAGTCGTTGAGGAAATTGGTATTGAAAACGTGGAAATACTCTTGAAGCTTATAGCCAAAACCGGTTGGGTCGTTGGCCTTGATAAGTCCGGAAAAGACAAATAGCAAGCCGGTGACTATCCTGGAAAATTGCAATAAAAAAAGTGTCTGCGTTTTGATCGTATTTGTGGTCTGCATAGATCTGGAGTTAGGATTTCGAATCGGCGAGTCCCAATTTAATTAGTGCGAAGACGGCATAATTCAGCATGTCTTGATAATTGGCTTTCACACCTTCAGATACCATTGTTTGGCCTTCATTATCCTCAATTTGCTTCACCCGGTATATCTTCATCAAGATCAGGTCGGTGAGTGAACTTAACCGCATTTCGCGCCACGCTTCCCCGTAGTCGTGATTTTTGTTGAACATGAGGGTTCTGGTTTCCTGCACGGCTTTTTTATATTTTTCAGCAACCGTCGATGCTGACAAATCCGTTGCCGATGAGCCATCCAGATCCAACTGGATCATCCCGATAACGCAGTAATTGACAATGCCAATGTACTCGTCCACGATGCCCTCACCGACTTTGGAAATTTTTTTTTCCTCTAACGTGCGGATGCGTTGTGCCTTGATATAGAGCTGATCAGTAATAGACGGCAGACGCATGATCCGCCATGCGGTGCCATAGTCTTTAGTTTTACTAATAAATAGTTGCTGGCAATGGCTAATGATCCGGTCGTATTGAGCAGCTGTATCCATAGGTGCGTCGGGTGTTTCTGAATAGTTTTTGTGGTGTAGCCACAAATATAATGAGAATAACCCTGAAATTGGCAATTTAACGAAGATGTGATGAACTCCATCTGGTCATATGCCGTTGTCGTTTTGCATGTAACGCAATTTTCTCTAAGTTTGACAGCTAAACGGTTATCGAGCGGCTAAAATAGAAGTAATGTGAGTGGAATCGAATTACCAGTATTACGAACGGTCCAGGTGACGCGTTATGTAACGCCCCTGCGTGAAGGAGGGTCTTTACCCGCCATTGCAGAAGCAGATGATGGCTTCTTATACGCGCTTAAATTCCGGGGCGCCGGTCAGGGCAGTAAGGCGCTGATTGCCGAACTAATTGGGGGAGAGATTGCGCGAGCGCTTGGCCTTCGCATACCGGAAATTGTATTTGCCACACTCGACGAAGCGTTCGGACGGACGGAACCCGATGAAGAGATTCAGGATTTGCTGCGAGCCAGCACCGGCCTTAATTTGGCCCTACATTACCTTTCGGGTGCAATGACGTACGACCCGACGGTTACGGCTGTAGACCCCGCTCTGGCGTCGACAATCGTCTGGCTGGATTGCTTGCTAACCAACGTAGACCGTACGGTAAAAAACACAAATATGCTTTTGTGGCATAAAGAGCTGTGGTTGATTGACCATGGCGCCTCCTTGTATTTTCACCATGCGTGGGATGGCTGGAAGGAACAAGCGATAAAACCGTTTGTCCAGGTGAAAGACCATGTACTACTCCGTTGGGCAGCCGAATTGGATATCGCTGATGCGGCGTGTCATGCGGTGCTCACGGAAGACCGTATCCGGGCTATTGTCGGTCTGATACCCGACGAATGGCTTATCGAAATTGGGGGCGTTTCGCCCGATGAGGCCCGGGAGGTATACATCGAGTTTTTGAAAGCGCGGATGGCCGCTTCAGGTGTGTTTGTAAACGAGGCTCAAAATGCAAGGGAAAGATTTGTTTGAATATGCCATCGTCCGCCTGGTACCCCGGGTAGAACGGGAAGAATTTATCAATGTGGGCGTGGTGCTGTACTGCCGTGGACAACGGTTTTTACAGATGCAGTTTACGTTGGATGAAAGGCGATGTGCGGCATTGGTTGGTGAACTGGATATCAACGAATTGCTTAGACATCTCCGTGCTTTCCAAAAAATCTGCGAAGGAGAAGGTAGCGACCAAAATACGATCGCCGCGCTGCCGCCGGCCGAACGCTTCCGATGGCTCACGGCCAAACGCAGTGCTGTGATACAAACATCGCCGGTCCACCCAGGGTTTTGTTCGGACGCTGCAGCGATGCTTGAGCAACTACACGCAAAGCTGGTCTTGTAAGCTGCCATTTTTTTGACCGGATTGTTACATAAACTAAAGCCTTTTTTTTACAAAAAACGCTACTTTCGATCACTTGATAACATCACCGATGACAGGGGAATTTATTCGATACCTACACGACAGACAAAAGCAGATTACGGATGTGCCGCCAAACGGAGTAATCGCGGGGTGGGCCTTGCGCCTACTCGACCTGATTTTTCCCGAACGCCAAACCCATCCGGATCGGACGGTAGCACAACTCGAGGCCCAATTTGTACAACTGCAGCAGGAACTGGTTAGTATTCTCAACCGCACCAAAGCGTGTGAATCATGCAATAACGACCAGGTTGCAAAGCAGTTTTTCGATGAGCTTCCTGAACTTTATCGCATTATGCGTACGGATGCAGCGGCGATCTACGAAGGCGACCCCGCGGCGACGACGGAGTTTGAAGTAATTCGGTCCTATCCCGGCTTTTTCGCTATATCACTATACCGTTTGGCGCATGCGCTGCTTCGCCTCGAAGTACCGCTCATACCACGTATCCTTACCGAACATGCACATTCCGCGACCGGCATCGACATTCACCCGGGTGCGGTCATCGGAGAATATCTTTTTATCGACCACGGTACGGGCATCGTGATCGGCGAAACGGCTGTTATCGGCAACCGCGTGAAGCTGTATCAGGGTGTTACCCTCGGTGCGCTGAGCGTCGAAAAAATTTTAGCAAACACCAAGCGGCATCCTACCATCGAAGACAATGTAATCATTTATGCCGGCGCAACCATCTTGGGAGGGGAGACGGTTATCGGACACGACAGCATCGTAGGAGGAAACGTCTGGTTGACTTCGAGTATACCGCCCCATTCAACGGCCTACCACCAACCTACTGTAAAAATTGTAGATTCCAAGGCAACACATTAAACAAGTTATGGCAGCTATCATCGATTGCATCGGCAATACCCCGTTAGTAGAAGTCAAGAAGTTGAATCCCAATCCACGGGTGAAAATTTATGCCAAACTGGAGGGCAACAATCCTGGCGGAAGCGTAAAAGACCGGGCGGCGCTGAATATGATCAGGAGTGCCATGGATAGGGGGGAGATCAAAGCGGGCACCAAACTGATTGAAGCAACAAGCGGCAATACCGGTATTGCGCTGGCGATGATTGCAAGTATCTACGGACTGGAGATTGAGTTGGTCATGCCAGCAAACTCTACCCGTGAGCGGACGCTTACCATGGAGGCCTTCGGTGCGAAGGTGACCCTGCTGGAGTCTATCGAAGCATGCCGGGACTACGCCGAGGAAAAGGGCGCGCAGGCAGATTATTTTATCCTCAACCAGTTTTCGAATCCAGATAATTACCTTGCGCATTACCAGACTACGGGGCCAGAAATCTGGCGGGATACCCAGGGCAATATCACGCATTTCGTAAGCTCTATGGGTACTACAGGAAGTATTATGGGCAATTCCATGTTTCTCAAGGAAAAGGATCCGGCTGTCCAGATTATCGGATGTCAGCCTACCGATGGTTCTTCTATCCCGGGAATTCGGCGATGGCCAACCGAATATCTGCCAAAAATCTATGATGCCTCACGGGTAGACCGCGTCATGGACGTTTCACAGGAAGAGGCTACCACTATGGCTCGTCAACTTGCGAAAAAAGAGGGCATCTTTGTCGGCATGAGTTCGGGTGGTGCTTTTGCATGCGCCTTGCGGTTGGCCTCGGAAATCGACGAAGGCGTTGTTGTATTTATTGCCTGCGACCGGGGCGACCGCTATCTCTCCAGCGATCTGTTTGGGTAATCGTCCTGTTGTTGTATCCGGTCACGATCCGAACTTGCGTTGGAGCGCCGCCAGCTTAGCAACCATGTCGTTTTCATTGGAACTGGGTTTCACTGCCTGTTTATTGCGATCCTTCGCCGGCCGCTCAGCCTTTTTCGTTGCCGACCGTTCGCCGGTTTTCATAGACAGGCTGATCCGGTTCCGCTTCTCGTCGACCTCTACTACGGTAACCATTACTTTCTGTTGCACTTTTACCACTTCATTGGGATCTTTAACAAACCGGTCGGCCAGCTGACTTAAGTGTACCAGTCCGTCCTGGTGAACGCCGATGTCTACAAAAGCACCAAAATTGGTGATGTTCGTGACGATTCCGGGCAGGCGCATGCCCGTCCGAAGATCGGCAACGGAGTTGACCCCCTCAGTAAATGCGAATTGTTCGAACTGTTCGCGGGGATCGCGCCCCGGCTTATCCAACTCGTTCATGATGTCCATCAACGTTGGCATTCCGACCGTTTCACTCACGTATTTCTGAAGCGGTATCTGTTTTCTGAGCTTCGTGTCGCGAATCAGATCAGTCACTTCATGTCCCAGGTCGGCCGCCATTCGTTCGACAAGCGCGTAACGTTCCGGATGTACGGCCCCCGCATCAAGCGGATTTTCAGCATTTCGTATCCGGAGGAAGCCTGCAGCTTGCTCGAACGCCTTTTCGCCGAGGCGGGGAACTTTTTTCAGCGCTTCACGGCTGCGGAACGGACCGTTCGTGTTCCGGTAGCTAACGATCTGCTGGGCCAGAGACGGTCCCAGTCCAGACACGTAGGCCAAAATTTGTTTAGATGCTGTATTTAATTCCACGCCGACGGCGTTTACGCAGCTTATGACCGTATCGTCCAGTGCCGTTTGCAGTTTGTTTTGATCGACGTCGTGCTGGTACTGCCCAACGCCGATTGACTTGGGGTCGATTTTCACCAATTCTGCCAGCGGGTCCATCAACCTTCGGCCGATGGATACCGCGCCGCGTACAGTGACATCGTGATCGGGGAATTCCTCACGGGCAACCTCGGACGCCGAATAGATTGACGCTCCGCTTTCATTAACCATGACAATGACAACCTGATGGGGTAGCTCCAGCTTACGCACAAAAGTTTCGGTTTCGCGCCCCGCCGTACCATTGCCGATGGCTATCGCCTCTATGCGGTGTTTTTCGACAAGAAAGGCAACCGTCTTGGCGGCTTCATCCGCTTTCGAGGCACCGGTATGTGGAAAAATGGTGGTGTTTTCGAGTAATTGACCCTGTTCATCCAGGCAAACGGTCTTACACCCCGTACGGAAGCCGGGGTCTATAGCCATTACGCGCTTCTGGCCCAGCGGGGCCGCCAATAGCAACTGGCGCGCATTCTCCGCAAATACGCGGATAGCCTCCTCATCCGCACGCTGGCGGGTGACCATCCGGACCTCCGTTTCCATCGCCGGTTTAAGCAGTCGCTTATAGCCGTCGATCATTGCCATGCGTACCTGAGTACTTGCTTCTCCTGCGCCTTTTACATAGGCGTGGTCGAGAAATGGCAGGATCTCTGTTTCGGAAACCTCGATGTCCAGGTATAGCAACTCTTCTTTTTCTCCCCGCCGCATGGCGAGCACCCGATGGGAAGGAGCAGTTTTCAGCGGTTCCGACCATTCATAGTAATCCTTGTATTTTATGGCCTCTTCTTCCTTGCCCGGAATTACACGCGACACAAAAACGCCTTTTTCAAGGAAAACCTGCCGGGCTTTGGCCCGTATGTCCGCATCTTCGGCGATGATTTCGGCAATAATATCGCGGGCTCCGGCCAGCGCCTCGTCGACGTTTTTTACGCCTTTTTCGGCAGATACGAAAGCCTCTGCAGCGTCAGAGATTGACGCGCCGTCTTGCGCAAGGATCAGCTGGGCAAGCGGCTCCAAACCTTTCTCCTTTGCCATACTGGCCCGGGTCTTGCGTTTGGGTTTGTAAGGCAGGTAAATGTCTTCCAGGGAAGCCATGGTTTCGGCGGCCCATACCTGTGCCTCGAGTTCGGGAGTAAGCTTACCCAACTCTGCCAGTGATTTGAGGATCGCCTCCCGACGTTTGTCTAAGTCCCTAAGTTGTAGTATTCGGTCGCGGATATGGGTGATTTGAACTTCGTCCAGGCTACCGGTCATTTCCTTGCGGTAGCGTGCGATAAAAGGAACTGTAGCCCCTTCATCCAAAAATTCAATAGTGGTCCGTACCTGCTTTTCGGCCAAAGCAAGTTCCTTGGAAATAATAATTTCGTGAGTCATGTGCGGATTGAAAAGCTGCGTCAGCGTTGACTGCTATGCGTTTTTTTCTTCGTTTACCGGCTGATTATCGCTTAATGGATCGGTTTGATTTTCCGCTTCGGCGGAAGAGGCTGAACTGGCATCCGGGTTGTTTTCCGGCTGTGTTTCGGCGGCTGCCACTTGTGACGGTTGGCTACCGAAGGAGTAGTCATCGGAGTAGCCGTCACTTCCGTAGTAGTCGTCCGGGCTTGGATTGTGTTGATATGTGCCGGCAGGTGCACCGGAGTCGGTTCTGTTTGCTTTTTGCGGTTCGGGTAATTTTTTGGGTTCTGAATCCTCAACGATTACATCCTTTACCTCAATATCCTTTTCGAAATTATTTATCTGTTCGCTGATATCCCGTTTTATGCTTTCGGAAGCATCTTTGAACTCCCGGATTCCGCGTCCGAGTCCCCGTGCCAGTTCAGGTAATTTTTTTCCACCAAATATCAATAATGCTACCACGATGATCAACATCATCTCACTTGTTCCTATGTTCAGGAATCCCAATACGGTGCTCAACATCATAATCATTTCTATTGTTTAACAATCGCTAAGGTAGGGGGAAATTTTGTGATATCCATGGATTGGCCAAAAAAATATCGGTAACGATTGAGCTACAGCTACGCTGTTATATTTGTACCTTTACGCGCCCTTTTTTTCGGGTAAAGTTGCGATGATCAGGACATATAACACATATAAACCTTACTACTTAAGCAGTATTTCGCTCGCCGGTCCGGTTATCATTTCGCAGCTCGGGCATACGCTGGTACAGACAGCCGACAGCATTATTGTTGGCCATTTTGCCGGTACTGTGCCGCTGGCCGCCGTATCGTTGGTGCATAGTGTGTTTATGATTGTGATGGTGATCGGACTCGGCATCGCCTATGGTATAACGCCGTTAATTGCGCAGGCAAACGGCAAAAAAGATTACATCGAATGCGGTCTGTTGCTTTCAAACAGCGTCGTGATCAACATATCCGCGGGAATATTTTTGTTCTGTGTTCTATATTTTGGCTCGATGGCGGCGATCGACTATCTGGATCAGGATCCGGCGGTGGTGAGGGAAGCCAAACCGTATTTACTGATACTTAGCCTATCCATGCTGCCTCTGATGGTTTTCAGTGCATTTAAGCAGTTTGCGGAAGGGCTTGGATTTACCAGACAAGCCATGCGGATAACCATCTGGGGCAACGTACTCAACGTGCTGCTCGCCATTATTTTCGTGAAGGGAATGTTCGGAATTCCAGCAATGGGTGTTCGGGGAGTCGGCTACGCGACGTTAATCGACCGCTGCTTGATGGCGGCTGTTATGGGTGTCTACGTATTTCGTTCACCCCTTTTTAGGCCATACCTCGAGCGGTTCACTCCCTTTCGTGTCGCAAAGGAGCGATGTTTGTCTATTTTGAAAATAGGGGCGCCGGTTGCCATGCAATATGTGTTCGAAATTGGTGCTTTCGCCGGCGCCGCGGTCATTGCGGGCACGCTCGGAGCGGCGATACAGGCGGCTCATCAGGTAGCGATAACCTTAGCAGCGATGACTTACATGATGGCGAGTGGTATTGCTGCCGCTGCGACGATAAAGACCGGCAACAGCTTTGGTCAACGCAATTTTTTCCGACTCCAACGGTATGCCGTTTCCAGTTACCATATTGTCTTGGCATTTATGGGAATTTCGGCCGTGCTATTTGCCAGTTTAAACCAATTATTGCCATGGATTTTTACTAAGGATTTGGCGGTAATTGGAATCGCTGCGGAGTTATTGATCATCGCCGGATTGTTTCAGTTGTTTGACGGTACGCAGGTGGTCGGCCTGGGTATACTCAGAGGCATAGGCGACGTAAATATACCTACGCTAATCACTTTTTTTGCCTATTGGATCATTGGCTTGCCGTCGGCCTACCTGCTCGGCATTATCGCGGGGTGGGGGATCCAGGGTATATGGTTTGGCCTTACTGTCGGCCTGCTGACCTCTTCGCTGCTGCTTTACACACGTTATCGCTATGTAATCAAGCGGATGGGCTAAATTTCCCGGTTAATGTCCCAGTTTTCGAGGTAATCTCCGACGCGCTTTAGGAATCGGCCGCCAAGGGCGCCGTCGACCACCCGGTGATCGTAAGAGAGCGAGAGGTACATCATGTGCCGTATGCCAATCATATCACCGTGTTCCGTCTCAATCACCGCCGGCTTTTTGGTGATTGTACCCACAGCCAGAATGGCTACCTGTGGCTGGTTAATGATTGGCGTCCCCATGATGTTGCCGAAAGCCCCAATGTTAGTCACCGTAAATGTGCCCTCCTGTGTATCATCCGGTTTCAGCTGATTATTGCGCGCGCGGTTTGCCAGGTCGTTGACCGCTTTGCTCAAGCCAACCAGGCTGAGCTGATCTGCCCGTTTGATGACCGGGACGATGAGATTTCCAGAAGGCAGGGCCGTAGCCATGCCAATATTAATATTGCGTTTTTTGATAATTTGTGTGCCATTTACCGAGACGTTGACCAGCGGGAAATCGCGAAGCGCTTTGCTTACCGCTTCGATGAAAATCGGAGTAAGTGTGATCTTTTCACCTTCACGTTTTTCATAAGACAGCTTGATTTTGTTTCGCCAGTTGACCAAATTGGTGACGTCGGCCTCCACAAAGGAGCAGACATGCGGTGCAATCTGTACGCTTTTGACCATGTGGTCAGCAATTAACCGGCGCATGCGGTCCATTTCAATGATTTCATCATTTGGTGAGACGGCGACAGGCGGAACGTCCGGCTGTTCGATAATCGGCTCCGGCTGGTACGGTGCGGAAGACGGCTGAAATTCCTGTACATGGCGTTGTGTCGCGTTCGCGTGCCGGTTGGTAGCCACGTAATCGAGTATGTCTTGTTTCGTCACGCGTCCGTCACTGCCCGTGCCCGGAATACGGCCGAGCTCGTCAACGGAGATACCTTCTTCGGCTGCAATACTTTTTACTAAGGGAGAATAGAACCGCGAAGCAGGATTGCTAACGGGCACTACGTCTGATATCGCGTGTTGTACCGAATCGGCGTTTTCCAATTGATCGATGCCCGGAATGTCGGGCGCCTCGGTTGAGGCCGTGGCTTCTTGCATGTCTTCCCCTTCGACTTCGATTACGGCAATGGCATCGCCGACCTGCGCCACGTCATTTTCGGCAAACAACTGTTCCTTTAATACACCAGATACCGGGGAGGGAACATCGGAGTCTACCTTGTCGGTGGCGATTTCCAAAACCGGTTCATCTTCCGCAATCCGGTCGCCGGGTTGCTTTAGCCATTTTACGATTGTTGCTTCTGATACACTCTCGCCCATCCTGGGCAGTTGTAACGTATATGTCGCCATAAGCCGTGTTCGTGTATTGATGATCCGCCTAAGTTACATAGATAAATGATGAAAAATAAAAGATTGAAATATTATTTTGAAAAAAATACGATCTGCATAATTATATTTTGTGTTAATCAAATTTGAGATTGTGCTTCTTTAATCGTCGGGTTATCGTTGATCAAGCTTTGCCACAATTGAAGCAGCGCCGCGGTTCCCGCCCGTTCGATATTTACGAGTCTGTCCTTTCCAAACCGATATTCGCGGGCAATGGTCGCATGTTTTCCGGCTACGGCAATCCATACAAGCCCGACCGGTTTCGCGGGTGATCCGCCGCCGGGGCCCGCAATTCCGCTTACGGCGATGGCATAATCGACACCGAAACTGGACTGTGCTCCAAGGGCCATCTCGCGGACGGTTTCTTCACTGACTGCACCGTGCGTTTCCAAAGTGTGCGGCTGCACACCGACTAGTCGAACTTTTAGGGCATTGGAATACGTGACCGCGCCACCCTCAAACACACTGCTACTACCGGAGATAGCCGTTAGACGCCGTGCGATATCGCCACCGGTACAGCTTTCTGCTGTTGCAAGGCGAAGCCCGGCCTGCTGCATGACCGTGAGTATCCGTGTTTCGAGCGAGGTATCACCTTCGCCCACTACGTAATCGCCTATTCGCTTTTTGAGCGCGCTGGCTATCAGGAGGGTCTCTTCCTTTAGTTTATCCAGATTTGGGCCGGTGGCGGTAAGACGCAAGCGTACCAGTCCTGGCTTCGGCAGATAGGCGAGTCGGATATGGCCGGGCAACGCTGTTTCGATGTCGGCAATCTGCTCCGCGAGGAACGATTCGCCAATACCGCCAGTAAGCAGGGTATGGTGCCAGATCGGGAGCCGGCCGCTTAAACGACGCAGCCGTGGGAGCACCCGTTCCTGCATGATGTGTTTCATTTCAAAGGGTACGCCTGGCATGATGACGTATATTTTATCATTACGTGTAATCCACATTCCCGGGGCGGTACCGAGGTCGTTGAAAAGTATTTCGCTGTTTTCCAGTACGTCCGCCTGTCGTCGGTTTATCTCGAGCATCGGCCGATTGCTCCGCTGGAAAATAGTTTCTACATGCGCAAGCACCGCCGGATCGCGCCGCAGGACGCACCCAAAATAGGAGGCGAGGGTTTGCTTGGTGACATCATCCTTCGTAGGACCCAATCCGCCGGTGACGAAAATAAGGTCTGCCCTTGCAGACGCCACGATCAGGGCATCGGCGATGGCTTTGGTCGTATCGGCTACCGATGAAATTTGCTGTACACGGATGCCTACTGTATTAAGCTGCTGTGCCATCCAGGCCGAGTTGGTGTCTACGATCTGCCCAATGAGAATTTCATCGCCTATGGTAATGATTTCGGCAAACATGCTAAAAATTGTTATACGAATCGTTTCGCTTGGTCAGTTTCAAATCCTGAAGGATAGACGCCTTGGCCCGTATGGTAACATTGTAACTCTGGAACTGGCCGAAGGGTACCCATCCGAACGACATATCCCAGCAGTGCAGGTCGCGATAGATGCTAAAGCGCGTCAGCGACACCTCCTGCCTCCTGAAATCATAGCCGGAGTTGAACTGCACCTTCCATTTCGGGGTCACACTGAAGTCCCCGTGTACATTTAGTGTGCTGGTGATATTGGCGCGATTGCCAAATTTAGAATATTGAAAACTAAACGATCCGGCAAGATTCCACGGAATATTGAAGTCGACGAACGCGTTGGGATCGGAACTGATCCGTGCCAGTGCCTGTTGTTGTTCCGGTGTCATGCTATTCCGCTGGTTATTTAGCGAATCCAGACCGTTCTGCCGGCGTTCATTGGCGTTCGGATTGAAGCTGTAATCAAAAGATAGTCCGAAGTTTGTAAGCCGAGCCAGTTTGCCGTCTTTAAGGGCAAACCGGTTGATTCGCCGGCCGTTTTCGTCAATGCTGTAGGGATCGAACGTACCGTTGAAGTTCAAATTGATTTTCTGATTAAAGAGTGCCGTCCGGCCCGAAAAGTTGATGTTAGACAGGTTGAACGAATCAGCCACAAAATTGTAGTTGCCGGTAAAGGTCAAGCCCTGTAAGATCGGTATCTTTTTGATGCCGCTGGCCGACGTGTCTCGTTTGCTGAGGACTTTGGCCTCGATGTTGTTGTTGATCGAAAATCCGATGCCCATCGACCGACCCATGCCGGGTGAGCCGAACATGCCGCCTTCGAAGATCGAGTAACGGATGTCTTCGCCTTGCCTGTTTACAAATGAGCGGTAGAATCCATACATGTCATCCGAAAAATCCGGGCGGTAGTTGAGGTTGATGGAAGGTGTAATCACATGCCGTATGGCTTGAATTTTGCCGATCTTGGGGTACATCCCGTAAATTTTTGTAGCCAGGCCCGTCGATATCGAATAATCGTATGCTCTGTTGAATCCCTGCAAGGTATCACGAACCTCTTCAAAGCCGGAGGGGATATTTTCGAGCCTGCGGCGGATGCTTTGAAGGTACCACCGCTCCGTATAGTTGACACTTGTGTTAAACTGAAAGTACCTGAGCACATTTAATGACAGACTCACGGGGATGTTGTGCTGAAACCCGTTACGGAACTTCCCCAGCGTCTCCCTGCTGAAAAGTCCCTGCTCCTCGGTGTCCAGGGAATTGCGTCCCTGAAGGCTATAAGACACATTGATCCGTTGATACCATTTCTGTTCTCCGACACGATCCTTCGTATCGAATGGGTTAAATGACGTCACGTTTAAGGAAAACGTGGGCAGTTCAAGTTGTACCCTGCCGGTATTGATATCCTGATTATGTCGGAAAGCTGAGGTGAAATTTACTTTACCATCGGCAAACATTTTGCTGTAGGCGATACTGGATTGCATGCTGTTCCGGGTCATTTGCTCATAGTTGTATGAGCCGTTCGCAGCGGTATTCTGGAAATAGGAGCCGGTTCCAAAGTTGACCGAGGCACTAAACGTCGTGCCGGGGTTGGCTTCCTGCCGTTGGTTATGGTTCCAGGTAAAGTTAAAGTCTTTTGTGGGCTTGTATCCTGGCGTACCTTCCACGCCGTTGCGAAGCGAGGCAAAGCGGAAATTGAACCCACCATCGAACTTATAGTTGACACGGTAGCGTGTTGCCAGGGAGGTTTCCCAGGAGCCCTTAGAATATAGGTTTCCGCGCACCTCGCTGTCCCAGTAGTCGTTGAAGGCAAAATACCAGCCGATATCGCGAAGCCAGAATCCCCTGGTGAAGTCTTCGCCAAATGAGGGGAATAAGAAACCTGAAGAACGTTTGTCTGGCTTTGGGAAAAAGCCAAACGGAATCGTTACGAACTTGAGTGGAACACCTTCCATCACCAGATACGCGGGGCCGGAAATAATTTGATTTTCGGTGACGACACCCTTACTGATCTGTATGCCGAAATGCGTATGGGGATGGGGGAGGTTACATGTGCTGTACAAGCCATGGTACAGCGACATTTCATTGTATTGGTTTTTACGGACGCGACTGGCCTGGATATAACCACCTTCTACCTCCGTGAAGATGCCGTGCGTGACGCCCACTGTCGTATCGAAGTTGTACCTGAGGGAATCCACGGATTTCGGCGTTTCGTTGGGGAAGATGACCACCGGCCGGCCCACGTACTTATTGTTGTGGTCATACCGGCCGCTCGCAAAAACTTCTTTGGTTGTCTGATTAACGCGAATATAATCAGCCGCGAGCTCGAACCCTTCATATTTTACACGTGCTTCCCGATACAGGTGGATCGTATTCGACGACATGTCGGTCACCTGAGAGTCGGCTGCGACAATGCTTACCACCGCATTTAACCCGCCCGGGTCCCGCTTCGAGATTTCGGTATTGTTATTTAATGAATCGGTGGTAAGGGTGTCTGCCGCCATTAAGCCCAAAGTATCTGTCGGTAGTTGTTGTCCAGGCGTATCCGCATTGGCGTTAATTTCCCGTTGATTTTCCTGCGCATGTACCGGTACGCCGGAAAACACCGTTAAGAAATATAATGCACAAGAAAAAAAAGCGGCAACAGACTTCAAATTTGACAACGAATATTATTTTTGCAATAAATCGAATTGCGCACAAAATTAATTAAAAATAGTTAGGATTTGCGGTGTTTCAAAGATATTCATACGATCGTTAAAAACGGCAGTGGGCGCGATTTCGCATCTATCACAGCACCTAAACAAATCGAAAGCCAAGCCTTCATTGCATCGAACATGACTAAGACACTTTTTACTTTTTTCAGCGTTTGTTTTCTATTTCTGTTTGCTCTATTACCAACGCCTGTTTCGGCGAATAAGTATGCCGACTCGGTGTATACGATTCGAACTATCGTGCTGGACGCCGGACACGGAGGCGATAAACCGGGCGCCCGGGGCAGTTCCTCATTAGAGAAAAATATTGCGTTGCAGGTAACGCTCAAGCTCGGAAAGGCGATCGAGCAGAACATTCCCGGCGTGAAGGTATACTATACGCGGACTACTGATGTGGACGTAGATTTGTACAAACGCATTGAAGTTGCCAATCAAAAAAAGGCAGACTTGTTTATCTCTATTCACTGCAACTCGGTTCCTGCAAAGATGCGCAGCCGCGTGAGCGGCACGGAAACATTTGTATCGGGCTTTAGCCGGTTGGGCGAGCAGGATGCCGCAGTGCGGGAAAATGCCGACATCCTGTTGGAGGAAAACTATAAAGACAATTACCAAGGGTTTGATCCCCAGGATCCGGAGAGCTATATCGTATTTTCCCTAATAAAAAATCAGTATCGGGATCAGAGCATACGCCTCGCTTCACTGATACAAGATGAATATGTGCGGTCGGGCCGGATAGACCGGGGTGTGCAGGAGCTCAGTCTGGCCGTGCTGGCGCGGGCCGGTATGCCTGCGGTGCTTACGGAAATCGGATTCATCAGCCACCCCAGCGAAGAACAATATATGAAGTCTGAAAAAGGCCAGGCCGAAATTGTGAAAAACCTGCTGGACGCCATCAAGGCATATAAACGGCAGGTAGAGCGGTGAACAATTCGGCATTATCCTTGTTGTACAGGTAGTGATTCAACAACATTATTGACTAAATCGTTACCATTTTGAAAATTGCAAATGAAACCAAGGTTGGGATACTGGCCGTCGTTGCGATAGCTATTCTTATCGTCGGATACAGTTTCCTGAAGGGGAATGACGTGTTCAGCAGTGACCAAACCTTTTATGCGATTTACGAGCGCGTGGATGGACTGACACCTTCGAAGCCAATCCTGGTAAACGGCTATCAGATCGGACGTGTCTCTGAGATGGAACTGTTGGCGGACGGGCGCATCCGAACCGAATTTAAGGTGAGCCGTAATTACGCCATTCCGTCAAACACCGTGGCCCAACTGGCCAGTACCGATTTGCTGGGCGGGAAGGCTATCGTATTCGAACTGGGCGATAGTCCGAAATATGCACAGAACGGGGACGAGTTGGATGCGGGCTTTCAAAAGAACATCATGGAACGGGTAGAGCCCATTCAAAAGAAGGCCCAGGATATCGCGGCTGTGTTGGATTCCGTATTGAGCTCTATCAATAATACGATCAATGCGGATTTTCAACGAGATTTTAACCGGAGTATCCACAGTATTGCAAATTCCCTGCAGAATCTGGAGGGGATTACCCGCCAATTGGATGGGATGGTCGTTTCCGAGCGCAATCGCATTAGCGACATCATGGCTAATGTGGTGTCCATCACCGGTAACCTAAAAGAAAATAACGAACATATCTCGCAGGTCTTGGCCAACCTCAATCAAATTACGGACCAGGTGGCGCAGGCGAATTTTGCCGAGACGATTGCAAGTGCCAATAAAGCTATGGCCGACTTTCAATCTATCACCGACCGGATAAATCAGGGCCAAGGGTCTATCGGATTGCTTTTAAACGATGAGGAACTGTATCGAAACCTCAACCAGGCATCTGTAAACTTAGAAGCACTTATTGCGGATATGAAGGCACGTCCGGGCAGATACGTGCATTTTTCAGTATTTGGACGGAGAAATGATTAGTTGGCCGGTAAAATTTAAAAAAGGTCTTGTCGTTTTACCGAATAAGCGTTATTTTTGCAGTCCAAATTAAAAAGTCCTATGCGGAAGTGGCGTAATTGGTAGCCGCACCAGACTTAGGATCTGGCGCCGAAAGGCGTGGGGGTTCGAGTCCCTTCTTCCGCACTTGAATCCTCCCGAACACATCGGGAGGATTTTTTATGTAATGATGCGATAAACGCTTATAAACGAGTATGAATATTTCACACGAAAACATCGACGACATTAATGCCGTCATTAAAGTAGACCTCACTCCGGAGGACTATAATCCCCAAGTGGATAAAGCCATCAAGGAACAGGCGAAGAAAGCGAAGTTGCCGGGATTCCGCCCGGGTATGGTTCCCGTTTCGCACATCAGGCGCACTTATGGCAAGGCTATTTTATTTGATGAAATCAACCGGCTCGTCAGCGATAAGATCAACGAATACATAAGCGAGACTAAGCTGGAGATTTTGGGTCAGCCACTTCCTAAGGAAGACGATAAAGCGGATTACAACTGGGATTTCAAGGATAATTTCTCGTTTCAATATGAAATCGGCCTGGCACCGCAGTTTGATATTCCGTTTGACGAAAAATCGACGTTCACCGAATATGTCATCAAAGCCGATGAGGAAACGTTGTCTTCGCGCATGAAAAATCTGCGACGGAGCTACGGCAAAATGACGAACCCTGAGGTTTCTGAAGAGGGCGACGTGCTTTATGCCGAGCTGAAGCAGGTAGATGGCGACGGCAAGGATGTAGCCGACGGCATCATCAATACCGCTTCTGTACGTACCGATCTGGTAGACGACAAGAAAATTAAAAAGCAGCTTACGGGGCTTAAGAAGGATGACGAGGTCATCATTGATGTCAAGAAGGCATTCAAATCAGAGGGCGATATCGCCCGAATCCTCGGTATTAAAGATGAAGAGGTAAGTGATCTGGCTCCTTCGCAGTTTAAGCTGACGGTTAAAAACGTAAACCGTTTAGAAGAAGCCGAATTGAACGAGGAGTTCTTCGACAAACTATTTGGCGAGGGCGCCGTAAAAACCGAGGAAGAATTTAAAGAAAAGATTCGGGAGGAGGTGGAGAGCATGCTCGTGCAAAATGCCACGCAAAAACTGCAGAACGATATCTATACAAAAGGAATGGATGCCGTTAATGTAGACTTTCCCGAGGCATTTCTGAAAAGGTGGCTTAAGGCAACCAATCCCGAAATTAAGGACGATGAATTGGAAGAAGGATTTTCCGATTTTCTCAGAAATCTAAAATGGACGCTTATTGAAAACCGGATCATCACCAAAAATGAGCTTCAAGTGAAGTATGAAGAAGTCCTGGCATTGGCAAAAGAGCGGATCGCCGCGCAAATCAAGATGTACAGCCCGGGGCAAGAAGCGAACGATCAGCAATTGTCTCAATATGCGGTGCAACTGCTTGGCGACAAAGAACAGGCTAACCGTTTGTTCGACGAGGTAAAAGCGTTGAAGGTATTCGACTATTTGAAAGGGCTGGTGAAGCTTGAGAAGAAGGAAATTGAATACAATAAATTTTTGGAGCTGAAATAACAAAGCTCTATACGGGAAAGGCCGTCTTGCCATGGGGTGGGACGGCCTTTTTTTTTGCGGTGGATTGCTTACTCGTTCGATTGCCGGGGTAGAAGCCTAAAAGGTTGTATCGATATTATTGTTAACCATAGTGTCAAAATTATCAAATGATATGATGGCCACTATCACCTAAAGTTACTTTACATGTAAGATATAAACTGATGATAATCAGTAAACAATATATTTTATATAAATACTTTGTGCTAAAACCGGCTTGCCTTAAAAACTGCTAAAGGCGCCATGCGCGCCCGAAGCAATTGAAGCGTGTCCCCGGTCACGTAATAACTATCTGCCGTTTCAAGAGCCTTAAGGAAATCATTTTCGATCTCCATGTTTTCACAGGCCATCATGGTCCGGATCATACGGGAGAACTTCACACGATTTGGCGCTTCGAACCGGTGTGTGCCACCGAAACCGTTACAACCGCCAGTGCCTTCCACCCGATTATTTTCAGCAACCAAACGGATATAAGGCTCCTTCTGGACGCTAGCTGGCGTTATAGGTTTGCCATTTAATTCAATGAGGGTCCAATGGACTCCGGCAATGGCTCCGTCCATTTTCTGGAGTACATATTGGCTGGCGAGACTGCCGGTTATCTCGTGACCTTCGGCGTCTAAATGGATCAGCCGGTTTTCACCTACCTGAAACCGGCGTCCCCCATTTCCCAGAGTGATCCGGCTGCCGGCATCATCCCAAATGAATTTACCGGTTTCCGAGTACAACGAATCACTTCGATCGAGGTAGCTGCTGGTTAGTGTGTAGGTATCGTTTGTATCCAATGTAAGCGTTGTGTGGATACCTGGACAATCTGCGCAGGGAAGCGTCCCCTGATAGGTGCCGGCCCAGTCTACTGAGTTTTGGCTGTTGTGCGCGGGATCGGGATTAACCCGCTGTCCGGCTGTTTCTTTCCTGCTCTTGCAGGCTGTAATGGTTATGGCCAATACCAACGCGGCAACTATCCATTTTCCAATGTGTTTTTTCATGTTCGTGTGTTTAGTGAAAAATAACTTGCATAAAACGTACCAAAATCTCCTTGTTGAATGTAGAGGACAACGATTCGGACTGACCAAAAGTAATCATTAGGCGTACAATACGTATCGTTGATTGCTATCGGCGGCTTGCAATACTTGTACCTGATGTGCAAGTTTGAATAGTTGGAAAGCAGATAAGCCGCAGGTACCGACGGAAACCGCTAAGCACAAATGTCGGCGCATCCGTTTATTGCCTACAAGCCCCGAAAAAAAGCAAGTATGGTAATAAATATTTTGTAACTAAATGGTTTCGTTTATATATTTGCGTAACCAAATGGTTTTAAATCGTACTATGGAAATCAGAAGAGATGTATTTCAGGCGATCGCCGATCCGAAGCGGAGAGCAATCATTCATTTGCTTGCCGAACAGCCGATGAACCTGAACAGTGTGGCCGATCATTTTGATATCAGTCGGCCGGCGGTATCCAAGCACATTCGTATCCTGACGGAGTGCGGTCTGGTTGCCGTCAGGCAGCAGGGAAGGGAGCGGTATTGCAGTGCCAATCTGGAACCGTTAAATGAAGTGTCTGCTTGGGTAAACCAGTACCGGAAATTCTGGAGCGGGCGGCTGGATGCACTGGAGGAACTATTGCATAACGAAAAATAAGGTATCGTATTAACCGTTTAGTTGTCAGTTAACCATTAGCTAAAAAAGCCATGCCAACACCAAAAATACCTTTTGTTGAAGCACAAATGCTTATCCGAAAACCTGCCGCCACGGTCTTTAATGCGTTTGTGGATCCGGAAATTACGCGCCATTTCTGGTTTACCAAAGGCAGTGGTAAACTGGAAATGGGAAAAAATGTTTCGTGGGAATGGGAGATGTACGGGGTTTCTACCAACGTTACAGTCCGCGATCTCGTTGTAAATGAGAAAATTACCATTGAATGGGGCGAACCGCCTACCGTAGTCGAATTCATATTCCGGCAGGTGTCGGATAAAGCCACTTACGTCGTGATCACCAACCATGGTTTTCACACTGCGGGAGACGAATTGATTGCGGAGATCAGAGACAATACCGGCGGGTTTACCACGGTGCTTGATGGCCTGAAGGCTTATTTGGAACATGGGATCAATCTCGGGCTTATTGCCGATAAATTTCCCAAAGAAATTACCGGTCAAAGCGTATTTTGATTATTTGCAGCTGCAGCTGGTCTTTCTTTTTGTACGTCCTAAAGCGGTATTGTGGGGAAAATCGTGGAATCCCATATCAGGACAGAAATTTTAACGCATCATGGATACACATGGAAAATTTACCGAACCGGATACCATCCGGTTTGAGCGGGTGCTTCCCGGACCGATTACACGGATTTGGGAATACGTTACCGATTCGGAAAAACGGGGTAAGTGGCTTGCCTCTGGCGACATGCAACTTTTCGCCGGTGGCAAATATACCCTGTATTTCCGGCACTCGGAGCTTAGCCCGGTGCCGGAAACCCCTCCGCAGAAATATAAAGACATGGTCAATGGTCATAGTTTTTCCGGAACCGTATTGCAGTGCGAACCGCCACATCTATTGATATTCACTTGGGGCGACGGATCCGAGGTGACCATTAAGCTGACTGAGCAACCGGGAGGCAAAGACGTTTTGTTGGTACTGACTCACCGGAAGTTGTCGCAGCGGAAAGCCACCCGAATCAGCGTAGCCAGTGGATGGCATACGCATCTCCATATCCTTTCCGATGTGCTCAGCGGCATTGTGCCGAAAGGTTTTTGGGAAATGCACAACCGGCTAGAAAATATCTACGCAGCCGAAATGGTGGCCGGGTAATCAGAAGTCTTCTTCCGTGAGGTACTTATTGCATGCTGCTCCGGCAAGGTTACCGGTTGCCACCGCCGACGCAACCGAACGGAACATCGATGAATTGTCGCCCGCCGCAAAAATGCCCTCTACGGTCGTCTTCTGCATAACATCCACGGTAATGAGTCCGCGCTCGTCCAATGCGCAGCCGAGTTTTTCCGGGATGCCGGAATGCTGTTCGTTGGGCAATCCGGAATAAATTGCTTTTAATGAAATGTCTGAACCGTCCTTGAAAACGACGCGGCGAATCAAGCCGTGGTCGTGGTCCAGGTAGCTGATCTCTTTTTCGACCACTGGGATGTTGTTCTTTGCCAATCCTGCAGCCTGTTCTGGGTTGAATGACGCGTTTCCATTGGTAAGGATGAGCAGTTGATCGGTTAGGTTTGCCACGAGTTGTGCATAGTGGTAAGCCGCATCGCCGTTTGCCAATATACCGGTTGGCCGACTGTGGTATTCAAAGCCATGGCAATATGGACAATGGATGAGCGATATGCCCCAGCATTCGGCGAATCCGGGAATATCGGACATCCGATCCCGAAGACCGGTGGCCAAGATCAGTTTCCTTGCCGTATGCGTTTCGCCGGACTGGGTGTCGATTTCAAACCCTGTCGCGGTTTTTCTCCCGCTCACGGCCATGTCCTCGAGGAAACGAACCGTTTCATACCGCAGTACCTGGTCCTTGCCGACGAGTGCGATTTCCCCGGGCGTACGTCCGTCCTGGGTGAGGAAGTTGTGCGAGTGTGGTGTTTGCCGGTTACAAGACTGGCCGCCGTCGATAACGAGTACGTTTCGCAATGAACGTCCAAGGGCCAGCGCAGCTGACAGTCCCGCATAACTGCCGCCAATTACTATCACATCGAATGCGTTTTGATTCTTCATAACGTTAAATTTAATTGAATGTAGGTCTGTCAAAAGTAGCATGGTTTGGTTTAAAATGCAATATTGTTGCGTTTTATGACATTCGGGTTACCGGTGAAAGTCGGCTATGCTTTAAATCGGGTCCGTAAAGAAAAACCGCCAATACCGCAGCATTGCGGATAATCGCCGACGGAATGAAAGAACGTTTCAGCGGAGCACCGATTACGAGCGGAATTGATGCCAGATATCGTCGTGGCAAACCAATGATCAGTTTTTTTGTCAGGTAGTAATAACGGTATCAAGCAATGAAGTCATACGAAGGAATCAGTATATCCGAAGCAACACGGCTTCAGGAAAACCTAAGAGCCAAATTAAACGTCGAAGAACGCCCATTACAACTGGACATGATTGGCGGGGCTGACATTTCACTCAACCTGTATAGCACGACCGTCTATGCCGGTATTATCCTGTTGTCCTTTCCCGCTTTAAAGCCGATTAGCTGGGCCTTGGTTAAGGCAGAGACCCGTTTTCCCTACGTGCCCGGCTATTTGGCGTTTAGGGAGGTGCCTGCACTAATCCGCGCATGGGAGCTGCTACCCTTTAAGCCCGGTGTACTGGTCGTTGACGGCCATGGCATCGCGCATCCGCGCCGAATGGGTATTGCCAGCCACTTCGGCGTAGAGACCGGGCAACCCACGGTGGGATGTGCCAAGAAACTATTGACCGGAAAATTTGATGTTCCGGGCGTGGAGTTGGGCTGCCACACGCCGATCATGAACGGCTCCGAGCAGATTGGACATGCCTTTCGCAGCAAGCGGAACGTAGCCCCAGTATTTGTATCGCCGGGCCACCGTGTCGGTATGCAAAACAGCCTACAGCTGCTACGTCAGTGCGTAGGCCGATACCGTATTCCTGAACCTACCCGATTGGCGCACGAGGTGGTAAACAGGTTCCGCCGCGGCGAACTTGTCGAAGGGTACGCATCTGCCAATGAATGATCCCAAGATCACATCGCCGGCGATCCGAAAAAGGATGAGTTGGTAAAACCCGGAGTGATTAGACACATCTGGCCGGATATGTGCCGAAGGTGTTGCCATTTTATGTAGCCTATATGACTTGCTTATAAACATTGCTTTGGGTAAGTTTGCGTAAAAGAGCACCATGGTTATAGAGAACGGTCTGTTGCGAGTAGAAATTGCCGCAAAAGGGGCAGAACTGAAAAGTTTGACCCGTCAAGCTGACGCGTATCAATACCTCTGGAACGGAGACCCCAAATATTGGGGTAAAACCAGTCCGATACTGTTTCCTATCGTCGGCGGACTAAAAGACGATACCTATTGGTACGGCGGTAAGTCGTATCACTTATCCCGTCATGGATTTGCGCGCGACTTACACTTTCGCGAATCCCAGATTTCGGACACAAGCGGTATATTCACGTTGGCCGACGATTCCGAAACTCGACAGGTGTATCCCTTTGCTTTTCAACTACAAATCCGCTATGAATTGATCGAAGCCACGTTGACTTGTACCTATGAAGTAATCAACCCGGACGCACAGCGTGCGCTGTTATTTTCCATTGGTGGGCACCCGGCGTTTGCGACACCCATCGACGGCGATTTAGCTTACGATTACTACTACCTGGAATTTCCCGAAGACGATATGTTGCAATGCCATCGCGTGGAAAAAAACCTTGTGACAGATTCTATCAATATCATACCCTTGGACAACCATCGGCTTCCGCTTTCTCATGAGCTTTTTTACGCCGATGCATTGGTTCTGAAAACATTGCGCAGCAAGGGAATTGCATTACGCAACACCAAGAATGATCGATCTGTTTATTTTTCACGTGAGAATTTTCCCTATTTTGGCATCTGGGCGGCCAAAGACGCTAACTTCGTCTGCCTGGAGCCTTGGTATGGAATTGCCGATGCCGTTTCTCACACCGGAACTCCTAGAGGAAAAAGAGGGCATCCAGGGATTGGAACCAGGAGCGCGCTGGGTACGCAGCTGGTCGATCACTTGTGGATAGGGTTTGCCAGGTGTTAGTACGCCACTTAAAAAGTCATATTGATGGAAAATAATTGGAAAACCACCCACGTCGACACGGTATATGAAAATCCGTGGATCCGGGTCGAACATCGAGACGTTATCACGCCTGCCGGAGGACCGGGCATATACGGTGTTGTCGGTTTCAAAAATAAAGCAATAGGAATTGTGCCAATAGACCGCGATGGTTTTATTTATCTCGTAGGTCAGTATCGTTATACGGTGGGCGAGTACTCCTGGGAAATACCTGAAGGTGGAGGGCCGATGAGTGAGGATCCACTGGCCGCAGCACAGCGGGAGCTACGCGAAGAAACCGGCTTCGAAGCAGCAAAATGGCAACGTATCGGCCGTATACATACGTCCAACTCCGTCACTGATGAAGAAGGATTTATCTTTTTGGCAGAGGATTTAACGCCTGGAGTAGCGTGTCCTGAAGAAACCGAGGCGCTCAAGGTTCGGAAAATCCACCTTAAGGAAGCGGTAAACCTGGTCATGCGTTCAGAAATCACAGATTCCATTTCCATGTGCGCAATTTTAATGACGGCACGATTAATGGGACTATAGAAAATCAATATGCCGGCTAAAAACAAACGAGTACTGATCACGGGCGCAACCTCAGGCATTGGAAAAGTCGCCGCTATGGCGCTGGCCCACCAGGGCGCGCATGTTATTATCCACGGCCGTAACGCAGACAAGGCAAATTCGGTAAGGTCGAGAATTAAATCCGTTGTGCCAGACGCTGAAGTCGATGTTGTACTGGCAGATCTGACGAGAAAACCCAGCGTTGTAGCCATGGCCGAGGAGATTGATAGGCGTTTTGACCGGATAGATGTGCTGATTAATAATGCAGGGGGTGTGATGAACCGCCAACGGGAGGAAACGGTCGACGGTTGGGAAAAAACAATTGCGTTGAACGTACTGGCCCCCTTCATGCTGTCGGCGTTGCTCTACCCCAAGATGCGGCAACAACCCGATGCCCGGATAATCAATACGTCATCTATGGCGCATCGGATGGCGAAACCCCGTCTAGAAGACCTTATGTACGAACGGCACTATAATGCGCTCCGGGCATATAGCGACGCCAAGCTGTTTGTAATTTTGTTAGGACAGGAATTCGCGCGCCGCCAGCGTGAAACTCCCGTAGTACATGAAGTCATCATGAATGCGTTTCATCCCGGTGCTGTTGCCACCAACTTTGCGGGCGAAAGTAATTCGCTGTACAACTTGTTTTTTAAAGTTTTTCGCCCTTTTCTCATCACCCCCGCGAAAGGAGCCGATACGATGATATACCTGGCTACCGATGAAAAAAAGGCAAACCGCTTCAACGGCGCCTACTTTGTGAAACGCAAATGGACAAAGAACTATTCACCAAAGTCAAACCCGCAGCTCGCTGGCGAACTTTGGAATGCCTGGGAATCGTATACCGGTATTAAGTTTTTATGACTTGACTTCCACGTCCAATCCCTTGGCGGTGCGAGCGTGTTTTGCAAAACATGCGAGTATATAGTCCCAGCCCTGGCCGGAATCCATGGCTGCGAAATATTCTTCATGGCCCGCGCCGTGATTTTGAAACTTACCATGCTCGAGCTCGATTCTGGTCTTTCCGGCGCCGGCCTGCTGAAAAAGTATACGAACCTCGCTCGATTTGTTCGGATCAGGTTCGGGAACCCGGCTTGCGCTGATCTGCCAGTTGAACATCAACTGGTGCCCATATTTGACTGCGGTCACCGTTCCCCAGTCGCAATGAAAATCCAGTGGGCCGATCTCCGTGCAGTGGCCGCCCGTAATGGGGTTGATGCTGATTTCAATCAATTTGTCCTTAGACCACGTATATTCCTTTGGCCACCATAGGGTAAATTCACGGATAAAAGTGTTAAAAGCTGCTTCCTGGGGCAGGTCGACCTCGATCGATTTGCTGATTTTGGGCATGTGTTGTTCTCGCTTGTGCTGTACGGTAAAAAAAGTCTTGAAAAAAAGTCTTGCGTAAATATACAACGTTTTTGAATAGATAGTGTTTGGACTCGCCAAAAAGCCGGCTTTTCTTCGCTCCACGGTTAGTCTACGGTGAGTCCACGGTAAGTCCACGTTTTTCCCGCATTTTGCGGAGTGCGTGCGCTTTCGGCTTGTACATAATCCAGTTTCGGATCGACAGTCGGCAATGCGCTTTCGCTAAAAGTTTGATACCTTTACAACTCGGAAGAAAATCAATCGCATATGGGACAATACTTTGCAACAAAGGCCATCCATGCCGGACAGAAAGCTGATCCGACCACCGGTGCCGTAATGACGCCGATTTACCAGACTTCTACCTATCAACAGGCGGCACCGGGATCGCATCAAGGCTATGAGTATTCCCGGGGCACGAATCCCACGAGGAAGGCGCTGGAAGATTGTATTGCAGCGCTAGAAAACGGCTCGTACGGGCTGACTTTCTCAAGCGGCATGGCCGCTACGGAAACGGTGTTAAAGTTGCTTCGTCCGGGCGATGAGGTGATTACCGGCGACGATTTGTATGGTGGGTCATACCGGATCTTTACGAAGGTTTTTGCAAACTACGGCGTTCGCTTCCGTTTCGTGAACACATCCGACCCCGATCACATCGCCGGGCAGATAAACGCCAACACCCGGCTAATATGGGTGGAAACGCCAACCAACCCGACATTGAAGCTGGCCGATATACAAGCGATTGCCGGAATCGCAAAGGCTGCCGGCGTGCTTTTGGCCGTCGATAATACGTTCGCTTCGCCCTACCTTCAGAATCCATTGGATTTAGGGGCGGATATCGTAATGCATTCGGTAACGAAATACATCGGTGGACACTCTGATGTGGTAATGGGCGCACTGGTGGTAAACGACAAAGCGCTTTACGACAAGCTTTTCTTTTACTACAACGCCTGCGGTGGTACGCCCGGGCCGCAAGACGCTTTTTTGGTATTGCGGGGCATTAAAACACTGCATCTGCGCATGCAAGCGCATTGTGAGAATGGCCGTCAGGTAGCCAGATTTCTTGACGGTCACCCCGGCGTCGAGCGGGTATATTGGCCCGGATTGCCGGACCATCCGGGGCACGAAATAGCCAAAAAACAGATGCGCGACTTTGGAGGTATGTTGTCGGTCGTCCTAAAAGACGCTTCGTTACAGGAAACCTTTAGGTTCGCTTCGTCCTTTAAGGTGTTTACCCTTGCCGAATCGTTGGGTGGCGTGGAGTCACTGATTAACCATCCGGCTACGATGACACATGGTTCGATACCCAGGGAGATCAGGGAAAGGGTAGGAGTGGTAGACAGCCTGGTTCGGATTAGTGTGGGCGTCGAAGATATTCGTGATCTATTAGCCGATTTGGAGCAGGCTTTGAGTCGTACCTGATTCCCGGTATAACAAAGGACGGTTGCGCCAATCGCTGCGGACAATAGTATCGGCCTTTTATTTTTTTAGGTAATGTAAATGAAAAATCCCGTTTCTGAGATAAAGGAATTTCTGGACCGAAAAGTAGATCAATATAACCGACCGGATTTTATTCCCAACGATCCGGTTTGTATCCCTCATCATTTTTCGTTAAAACAGGATATCGAGATCATGGGCTTCTTCGCGGCGGTATTGGCGTGGGGACAACGAAAAACGATCATCAATAAATGCAATGAACTGGCGGAACGCATGGACCGCGCACCGTATTCGTTTGTCACGATGCATAGCGATGGGGATCTGAAACGGTTGTTAGGGTTCAAACATCGGACCTTTAACGATACGGATTTGCTTTATTTTATCCGTTTTTTTCGTCATCACTATACGTACCACGACTCACTGGAAGACGCTTTTTTGCCGTCCGGTGGCCAGCATGAATTCCGGATGGAATACCTCGAAGACTATTTGCCTTCGGAAGGTACGTTTGCTTCGTCTGCCTGTTATTTGCATCAATTGCGCAGCGCTGCAAATGTAGAGGCCGCCTTGAATCAGTTCCGGTCGGCGTTTTTCAGTCTTGATGATTATCCTTTGCGTACCCGAAAACACATCAGTTCGCCCCGGCAGCACTCTGCCTGTAAGCGGTTGAACATGTTCTTGCGTTGGATGGTACGGCATGACGACCGGGGAGTAGACTTCGGAATTTGGAGGCGATTTTCACCTGCTCAGTTGGTTTGTCCTTGTGATGTACATGTCGAACGGGTGGCGCGGAAACTCGGTTTGATTACACGCGGCCAGTCAGACTGGAAAACCGCGCTTGAGCTTACGCAAAGCCTTCGCCAATTGGATCCTGAGGATCCAGTTAAATACGATTTTGCGCTGTTTGGCCTCGGTGTCGAAGGCGAGTTATAATTACCTCCAGGTTAATTGGCCATCCGGTTTTTTTTAGTCCGCGTAGACCTCCGGGTTCACACAATGCGGGATTTTTCTGCCATAAAGTCCGGCTATAATATTATCGACGGTGAGTTGCATCATCTTCATGCGCGTCTCGAACGTTGCTGAGCCGATGTGTGGCAGCACAGCGACGGTTGGCATCTCAAGCAGCGGATTATCCGGTGCTGAAGGTTCGGGATTAGTGACGTCTAGTCCTGCACCCCAAATCATTCCCGTGTCGAGTGCCTCGCGGAGGTCTCCTTCGTTGTGCAGCTGCCCGCGTGCGGTGTTGATAAAAATGGCATTTTCCTTCATTTTCGAAAATGTCTCCCGGTTGAATACCCCACGGGTTTCGTTACTTAGATTGGCGTGGACACTGAGGACATCACTTTGTTGTAAAAGTTGGTCGAACGTGACCCAGCGAGCATTTAATTCTTTTTCAGCCACCTCATTTCTACTCCGATTATGGTAAATAACCGGCATTTCAAACGCCTGTCGGCAGCTCTTGGCCATTTCATAACCGATACGTCCCAAGCCATATATCCCGAGGGTCTTTCCCGTGAGCTCAATACCCAGGTCAGCCATTGGGTCAAAAAAGTCCCAGTTGTTCCGCAAGATCTCTTTATGCATATGGAATGCCTTCCGCGCCACGTTTTGCATCAATAGAAATGCGGTGTCTGCCGTCGTTTTGCTCAGCACGCCGGGCGTATTGCCTATCGGAATGCCCAGTTCGGTTGCCGCTGAAACGTCTACCCGGTCGTACCCAACACTGCACAGTGCAATCACTTTAAGATGGCGGCATGCTTCAAGGAACGGGCGGTCGATCCGGTTGCTTCCCACACTGAAAAGGGCCTCGCTTTGATTGGCATAACGTACCAGTTCTTCGGGTGTAAGATTGCGCCGTTCGGTCCATTCGGACACCCGAAAGCCGTGATCGGTAAACGCCTGCTTGACGCTGGCAGGAACTTGACGTGTAATGAAAATTTTCATGGTGTTGGGTAAAGATAGCTTTTTTTATTTTTTAACAGCGATTTTTATCTTAGGTTTGTCTGGCAGAATAATCAACACCTCAGTTGTCCAAAAATGACCCGGTCCGAACTCATTCAGCAGATAAAAACGAAACGCTCCTTTCTCTGTGTGGGGCTTGACCCTGATCTCGAAAAGATACCAGAGCATCTGCTTGAATTCGAAGATCCAATCCTCGAGTTCAATAAGCAAATAATAGCAGCTACAGCAGATTTATGCGTGGCTTACAAGCCAAATATAGCTTTTTTTGAGTGCCGCGGAATTTCGGGTTGGAAAACACTGCAGAAGACATGGGCTGCACTTCCACAGGATTGCCTGCGAATCGCCGACGCAAAGCGCGGCGACATAGGCAACACGGCCAAGATGTATGCCACAGCATTTTTTGATGAACAAGTGTCGGGACTGGGCTTCGATGCGTTGACGGTTTCACCTTACATGGGCAGCGATTCGGTAAAACCTTTTTTGGGGTTTGAGGGCAAATGGGCGATTATACTCGCCCTGACGTCCAACGCGGGCGGACTTGATTTTCAGACCCTAAAGAGCACTGATGGCCTCTCTCTTTTCGAACACGTCATTCAGACTGCTAATACTTGGGGCCATGTAGACGACACCATGTACGTCGTGGGTGCGACCCGCGGTGAGGCTTTTACCGTTATCCGTAAGTATGCGCCCGACCATTTCCTGTTGGTTCCCGGCGTTGGCGCACAGGGTGGAAGCCTAAGTGATGTCTGCCAGTATGGCATGAATAAAGATTGCGGATTATTAGTTAATGCCACGCGTTCGATCATCTATGCGTCGTCAGGTAAAGATTTTGCCGAACGGGCACGGGAGGAGGCGCTGGTGTTGCAAAAGCAAATGGAACAGGAACTGATTCGTGCCGGGCTTATTGATTAAGCTTTAAAAAGGTTACTAATACTTTATCGATGCGGTTGCCGTCCATATCGATCACCTCAAATTCGTAATCTTTCCACTGAAACTTTTCTCCGGCGTTTGGTACGTGCCCCAGTTTGAGTAGCACTAAACCGGCTATGGTGTTGATACTGCCCAGGCCTTCGTCGTCGTCGATATCATCAACGTCGATATTCAGTGTTTCGAATAGCTCGTTCACCTGATACTGGCCGTCAATCAGAAAGCTGCCATCTTCGCGCCGTACGATATCCGGCCTTTCCATGTTTTCACCCTCGGAGATGTTACCTACCAAGCTGCTCAAAATATCGTTGAGCGTGACAATTCCCTGCAACGAGCCGTATTCATCCAGCACAACAGCTTGATGGATTTTGGATGTCTTAAACTTATTGAGAATACTGTACGCCGAACTGTTTTCGTGTACGTAATTAAGTGGCTGCGTGAGCTCTTTCAGCTGGATCGGTGCGTCGATGAGGTATTTGTTGAGCAGCGATTTTATATGCACGATGCCAATAATATTGTCCAGGCCATTTTCACACACCGGATAGACCGTATGGCCGCTTTCCAGAATGGTGGTTTTATGGGTTTCATAGTCGTCATCCACATCTAACCAGATGATGTTGCTACGATGTGTCATCAAGTTCACCGCGCGTTTGTCGCCAAGGCTGAACACCCGGTCAACTATCTCATGTTCAATGTGTGCAATGGCACCGCTGTCGGCTCCTTCGTCTACCAGCGCCTTAATTTCTTCTTCAGTTACGGCATTTTTCGACGTTTTCACATTTAGGAGTCGCACAATGGCATCGGTAGTGGCGCTGAGCAACCATACGAATGGGGCCACAGCCCGGCTTAGAATGTTCATCGGTATTGCCACAAGCATGGCGTATTTTTCCGGAACGGCCAGGCCGATTCGTTTAGGTACCAACTCGCCTAAGACCAATGTAAGAAAGGTGATAACCACGACAACGACGAGAACGGATAGCTGACTGCTGTAGCCGTCGAGCCAGCTAATCTGACTGAGGTATACGTTAAGGCGTTGCGCGATGGTCGCACCGCCAAAAATACCGGTGAGTATCCCGATCAGCGTGATGCCAATCTGAACGGTAGACAAGAACTGGTTAGGTGACTCTTTCAGTTTTAACACTTGGCGGGCTGAGGCATTTTTGCGGTCTGCCAAGGTCTGTAGACGAGCTTTCCGACTGGATATAATGGCGATTTCAGAGGCCGAAAATACGCCGTTCAATAAGATTAACGCTAAAATAATCAGCGATTCTGTAAGCATGAAGCTAAAATATAAAATTAATCGGATAAACGAAACAGCATCAACCACCGTTGATGCTGTTTCGTTTAACGCGATAATTGTTCGTCTATTTATGAATTTGCGGTAAGGTCCTTCGCGTTTTTCACTTTCTCCTTCAGCAGCGCGAGCTCGATGACTTCCCGCATCTCGGTGACATAGTGAAACTTCAGGTCTTTGAGGTAATGCTCCTTAATTTGATCGACGTCCTTCCGATTGGCTTTTGATAAAATGATCTCACGGATATTGGCCCGCTTGGCCGCGAGAATCTTCTCCTTGATGCCGCCTACCGGCAGCACTTTTCCACGGAGTGTAATTTCGCCGGTCATAGCCAGTTTGTCCTTCACTTTTCTTTGCGTGAAGCTGGACGCCAGGGCGGTGAGCATGGTGATGCCCGCGGACGGCCCATCTTTTGGTGTGGCGCCAGCGGGTACGTGAATGTGGGCATCCCATTGGTCAAAAAGCCGATAATCGATACTGAATTCGTCGGCATGAGCTTTAAGATAGGCCATTGCGATGTTTGCAGACTCTTTCATCACCTCGCCGAGGTTGCCTGTCAGTGTAAGTTTGCCCTTCCCGCGGCTCAGGCTGGACTCGATATATAAGATGTCGCCACCGACCTGTGTCCAGGCAAGTCCGGTGACAACACCAGCCACTTGGTTGTGCTCGTAAAACTCCTTGTCGAAAATCGGAGCGCCAAGTATTTCTTCGACTTCAGTATCCGAGAGCGGCGTTTTGACGGGCTGCTCCATAACGATTCCGGTAGCGACTCCGCGAACGAGCGAACCGATTTTTTTCTCCAGACCCCGCACGCCCGACTCGCGGGTGTACTCTTCGATGATTTTTTCGATGACTTTGGCCCTTATCGAAAAGTCCTTCGCCTGTATGCCATGTTGTTCCCGCTGCTTGGGTATCAAGTGGCGTTTGGCGATTTCCACCTTTTCCTCAATCGTATAACCATTGACTTCGATAATCTCCATACGATCTAACAAGGCAGGCTGTATGTTTGCCAGCGAGTTTGCCGTTGCAATAAACATCACGTTGGAAAGGTCGTAGTCGAGCTCCACGTAATGGTCGTAGAATGCGTTGTTTTGCTCGGGATCCAGAACTTCGAGCAAGGCCGACGATGGATCGCCCCGAAAATCGCTGCCCACTTTGTCAATCTCGTCCAATACAAATACCGGATTGGCGGCACCCGCCTTTTTCAGGGATTGAATGATGCGGCCCGGCATGGCACCGATGTACGTCTTACGGTGACCCCTGATTTCGGCCTCGTCCCGGATGCCACCCAGCGCCATGCGTGTATATTTGCGCCCGAGCGCTTTGGCGATAGACTTTCCCAAAGAGGTCTTGCCCACGCCTGGAGGGCCCACGAGGCAGAGAATAGGGGCCTTCATGTTGTTTTTTAGTTTCAGAACAGCGAGGTATTCGATGATCCGGCTCTTCACTTTATCGAGGCCATAGTGATCCCTGTCAAGGATTTTCTTGGCGCGGTGCAGGTCGAAATTGTCTTTAGTAAAGTCGTTCCATGGCAAGTCCAGCAGGAGTTCGAGGTAATTTACCTGTACGGAGTAGTCCGCAGCAGCTGGGTTGATCCGAGCGAGCTTGTCCAGTTCTTTGTTGAAATGCTGCTCAACCTCTCCAGACCATTTTTTGGACTTCGCACGTTTTCGTAAATCTTCGATTTCGAGATCTGGCGTAATGCCCCCAAGCTCTTCCTGGATAGTTTTGAGTTGTTGGTTCAAAAAGTAGTCACGCTGTTGCTTATCCAGATCACCTTTTACTTTATTTTGTATCTGGGTTTTTAACTCCAGCAACTGCAGTTCGAGGTTAAGCTGTTCCAAAACCTTCGCCGCCCGTTTATCCAGATCGGCGATTTCAAGAAGTTGCTGTTTAAATGACAAATCGGCATTCAGATTAGACGAAATAAAGTTGATCAGGAAGCCGGGGCTTTCGATGTTTTTTATGGCAATACCCGCTTCGCTCGGAATATGGGGAGACAATTGGATGATTTGCAATGCCATCTCCTTTATTGATGAAATTAGCGCATTGAATTCCCGATTGGCTTTATGTTTCTTTTCCTTGAAGCGTTCGATGGAAGCTTTAATATAGGGCTCGCTTTGAATGAGTTTACTCAATTGGAACCGCTGTTTGCCCTGGATAATCACCGTCGTATTTCCGTCCGGCATCTGCAATATTTTGATGATCATCGCGACGGTGCCGACTTTGTTGAGCTGCTCAAAAGTGGGATCTTCGATGGACATGTCCTGCTGGGAAACCACACCGATGATCCGATCGCCTTTATAGGCGTCTTTGACGAGTTTAATGGATTTATCGCGTCCTACGGTGATGGGGATAACTACGCCGGGGAACAAGACCGTGTTGCGGAGAGGCAGGATCGATAGCGTCTCCGGCAATTCGGCGTTCGTCATTTCGTCTTCATCCTGCTGGCTCAGCAACGGAAAAAATTCAGTGTCTTCGTTTATGATGGGTATTCCTTGATCGAAAAATGGGTCGTATTTACTCATGTAAAATGTATTTAGATTGTGGCGCCATATTGGCAGCTCGATTCTCTGATCTCGATAATTCGTATTTAAATAGTATATCTGCAAGCCCTATGCCAACACAATTATTTTTTATTATTTTAACAATTGCCATTCGAATTTCTCGTTTTATTAGGAAAATGCTGAAAAAAAGTCAGCAAAAAAGACGGCGTTGGCCCGTGATTAAAAATTGCTTGGGATTGCGATTTTGAGTATGTTTGTCGCATAGCCTTCGTTTGTAGCACGAATATTGCTTTGTGCCCGGGGTCAATGTTGCGACGGCAACGTAAGTTTATCGTAATAGAACTATATGAAAAGAGACAAATTGAAATTGATGCTTAAAAAGTTGAATCATGGCCTGCTGGTCGGAGTGTTGTGTTTTGGCGTGCTAATCGCCCGTGGTCAAACGACCGAAACGGCGCCAAGCAATCCCAATGTGCGCTTAGGACAAAAGGCGCTTCTCGACGGCGACTTTAAATCCGCCGCCAGCTACTTGGAAAAGGCGCTTCCGCAGGAAGCTAATGATGAAAACGTGCTCTACATGCTTGGCTACTCCCAGTATCACAGCGGTGACTATAAAAAAGCGTTACAGTCTTTTAGCAAGGTCATTGCCCTGACACCGGATAATGTGGCTGCCTACTACTATCGGGGTAAAGCTAATAATATATTGGCCGTTCAAACGCAAACCAACGTGAGTGCCGCAAATCGCGAGAAAATGTTGGCCGCGGCTATAGCGGATTACACCAAGGCGATTGAACTCAATGCCGAAGATGTGAAGTTGTTCCAGAACCGCGCTATTGCCTACCGCGACCTCGGAATATTGTTAGGAACCGCGGGAACGGCCAACTACGACAAGGCCGGCGCAACGGACGCTTACAACAAATCGATTGTTGATTTTGAACAGGTGCTGGCACTTACGCCCGGCAAGAAAGATATCCAGACGGAGATTAAGAAGGCGACCGTATACCGGGACAACCTCAAGTAATCCGTTGTTTGTCTTGTTTATGCGATGTAGAAGGAGCGTTGGCGGTGCCAAAGCTCCTTTTCGTTTTTCGGTTGGTTGGCCCCGGCTATTGTGACTGTTCGAACGTGCCGGTGATGGTGTAGTTGTTTTTGCCTACAACGATTACGCGTTGTCTTTTTCCGATTCGGTAAAGTGAGTCGGGGTAATATTCCAGCTGTTCATCCGATTGATACAGCATGTTTGATGCCCGGTTTTGGATACCAATGTATCGAATATCTCCATTGGTGTCTCGTTTCAATAAGATTTGCTGTGTTCGCAACTCCGGATCGACACTGCGGTAAGTCACTGTATTCCCAACGCTGTCTATTTGATAAAGTTGAGACCATGCTGTTTTGTTGATGTCCGATTCAATAAACAGCATCAGCTCATTTTCCCACTTGCTGATCCGAACGGCGTGTGTTTCCTGCTCCCCGTTTTTGTTTACCGTTTTCGTGACTAACGGCGCGCTTTTTTGCAAACGGTCTGCTTCCGCTTTAAAATATGTCTCTACGCTGAAATACGGCCGCCTTGGTTGCACCGTAGCCGGCGCTGTATCTTGGGTGCATGAAACGCTAAGCGCCAAGGCACCGAGTATGCATGTAACTACGTGGACTTTCAATCGGTTACCTGTTAGCATTAAACCAATGAGTTTCCTGTCATCTCCGCCGGAATGGGCACATTCATTAACTTCAGGATGGTGGGCGCTATGTCTCCTAGCTTGCCATCGGCTATCGTCGGAACGTCGCTATTAACCAGTATGCAAGGCACCAAATTCGTCGTATGAGCGGTATTCACTGAGCCGTCTTCATTGACCATAAACTCGGCATTGCCATGATCGGCAATGACGATAAACGCATATCCAGCTTGTGTACCACACTCGATTACCTGTCGTGTACAGCGGTCTACTGTTTCTACGGCCTTAATTACAGCATCGAAAACGCCGGTATGTCCAACCATATCGGGGTTTGCAAAGTTTAGACAAATAAAGTCCGGCTGTCTGGTTTTTATTTCCTCACATATGGCGTCGGCAACACCCTGGGCACTCATTTCCGGCTGTAGGTCATAGGTAGCCACTTTAGGGGAAGGAATCAGGATGCGGGATTCTCCGTTGAATTCCTGCTCACGTCCGCCCGAAAAGAAAAAGGTAACATGTGGGTATTTCTCGGTTTCCGCGATTCGTGTCTGGGTTTTGCCGTGAGTTTCGAGAACTTCGCCAAGCGTATGTGTCAGGTTGTCTTTGTGGAAGATGACATCGACGTCCCTAAAGGTGTCGTCGTAGGCTGTCATGGTGACGTAATGAAGTTTCAAGGGACTCATCTGGTATTCCGGAAACGACCGCTGGGTAAGTGCAATGGTGATTTCACGGCCACGATCTGTGCGGAAATTAAAGCAGACGACGACATCGCCATCCTGAATGGTAGCCAGCGGTGCGCCCTGTTCGTTTGTTTTGACGATGGGTTTCACAAATTCGTCGGTGACCCCTTGCTCGTAAGATTCTTTGACAGACGCGCCGATGTCTTTCGTCGGCGTGCCGGTGCCGTGCACCAGCAGATCGTACGCAAGCTTAACACGCTCCCAGCGATTGTCTCGGTCCATCGCGTAGTACCTGCCAATTGCCGACGCGAGTTGTCCGGTGCTAGAAAGTAAATATTGTTCGATATCGGCGACATAGCCCAGGCCCGAATTTGGATCGGTGTCCCTACCATCCAGAAAGGCGTGCAGGAATACCTGGTCGTTGGTGAGATTGGCCCGCTTTGCGGCGTCGCACAGACCTTTGAGGTGCTTGGTATGGGCGTGGACGCCTCCGTCGGACAACAGGCCTATAAAATGAACGCGTTTCCCCTCGGTTTTTGCATACTGAAAAGCACGTTGAAGCGACTTATTGCGATCAAAATCGCCGTCATCTACCGCTTTGTGAATACGTCCCAGTTCCTGATATACGATCCGCCCGGCTCCTAAATTCATGTGTCCGACTTCCGAATTGCCCATCTGCCCCGCGGGAAGTCCAACGTCTTCGCCTGACGCAACCAACCGTGAATTTGGACACGATGCCAAAAGCTCGTCCAGAAAAGGCGTATTCGCTGCTAATACGGCATTTGACTGATCACTTTTGCCGTAACCTAGACCATCTAAAATAATAAGGGCTACTTTTTTCATTGGATTTTCGTCTGTTAAGAGCGAAGGAAACGATCACGAAGACCATTTGCGCTTCACGGAGGCAAATATACGCTTTTTCGCGAGTAACGGGGCTGGGAGTAGGGTAGATCGGACAGGGGTAACCCGGCTTGGGCGCGGCGGAAATTTGGAATGTGGCATGTTTTTGGCTAATATTGACCAGCCGATTGTGACGTCCGAAGACAGCAAATATTGTATAAAATATACTACATGATCGACACCGCGTCTATGGTTGCATTAAATTGATTTTTAAACTTGAGTATACAACTACAACTACAACGATTGTGAAAGCGAAAGGTTTACGAATGATTATGCGCGCGGGGGTAGCTGGGGCGTTGTGTTTTTTTATCGCCACAACCTTTGCACGTAACGATAGCGTTGATGTAATCGATGACATTGCTTCCTGCATTAAGGCAGGCGACACAAAAGAGCTTTCAAAGTTTTTCTCATCAACGGTAAGCATGACATTGTTGAGCGATGACGGCGTGTATTCGCGGGTGCAGGCGGAAATTATTTTACGCGATTTTTTCGGCCGTCATACACCGACAGGTGTGTCCATTGCTCATCGGTTAGACTCCAATCCGAGCTTTAGATACGTGGTGCTCAATCTTGAAACATCCAAGGACGCATACCGGGTTTCCTATAAATTGACGAACAGCGATAACCTGTTTAGAATTACAGAATTCCGGATCGAGCCGATTTTCTAACACCTAAGCAAAACATATTTTTTTTTCTTATTTTATTTTAAATATCCATCTTAGCGGTGATTTGCAGGATTGCCGGCTCGGAATCCCTGCAACGTTGCCAATACAGCCGATCGGCTTATTGGCGTTATTGGATAACGCATGCATCAGCAAGAGAAAATTAAACTAGTCGCTTTTATCGCATCAGCGCTCGAAGAAGATATGGGAGATGGCGACCACACCTCGCTGGCCACCATCCCGGTGGATCAGTTGGGCGAGGCGCAATTGATCATCAAGGAAACCGGTGTGCTGGCGGGGGTGGCAGAGGCGAAAACCGTATTTGAGGTGGTTGACACGGACGTAATCGTTGAGGTATTGAAGGAGGACGGGAGCATGGTAGGGGTTGGCGATACCGTGCTGGTCGCCCACGGACGCATCCATAGTATACTGCTTGCCGAACGCCTGTTGCTCAATATTATGCAGCGGATGAGCGGGATTGCAACTGTGACGCATCGGATTATGCAGCGCTTGGCGGGTACCCGGACAAAAGTGCTTGATACCCGCAAAACTACGCCGCTACTCCGCTTTTTGGAGAAAAAGGCGGTTGGTCTTGGCGGCGGCGTAAATCATCGATTTGGTCTGTACGATATGATCCTGATCAAGGATAACCATGTGGATTACGCCGGAGGGATTCGGCCGGCCATTGAAAAAGCCAATGACTACCGGAAACGCCTAGGAAAATCCATAGCCATCGAGGTGGAGGTGCGGAATTTAGCGGAATTGCAGGAAGCACTTGACACCGGCAATGTTGACCGGATTATGTTTGACAACTTTACGCCTGAGTTGGTGAAGACCGCCGTTGGAATGGTCAATAACCGGTATGTGACGGAAGCGTCGGGAGGGATTACTGAGGACGACGTACGCCGTTATGCAGAAGCGGGCGTCGATTTTATTTCTATCGGAGCGCTTACGCATTCGGTGAAGAGCTTGGATATGAGTCTAAAGGCGAGAATAATCAACAATTCATGATATCGATTTATTTAATCGGAGCGGTTGTTTTGGCATATTTATTTGGATCCATTCCCACGGCTGTTTGGCTTGGACAGTCGTTTTATGGCGTAGACGTCCGGGAGTATGGAAGCGGTAATGCCGGGGCGACCAACACCTTTCGGGTATTGGGGACCAAGGCTGGAGTAGCGGTAATGATCATCGATATACTGAAAGGGTGGACGGCAACCAACCTGGCTTATTTTATTGGGCCGTCTGTAACGGGGCCGCTGACGGCGGCCCAATTTGTCAATTATCAGCTTGCCCTGGGTGTTATTGCCGTGGTCGGCCACTTATTTCCGGTGTTTGCCGGTTTTCGCGGAGGAAAAGGTGTAGCGACGTTATTTGGTATGGTCCTCGCTGTTCATTTTCAGGCGGCATTGGTGTGCGTGTCGGTGTTTCTTCTTATATTATTGCTTACTCGCTATGTATCATTAAGCTCCATTTGTGCGGGTTTTGCATTTCCATTTAGCATAGCTTTCTTGTTTCATACCTCCGTTAAATCAGTACTGCTGTACGGGATATGCATCTGTGTGCTTATTCTGATCACGCATCAGAAGAATATAGAACGGCTGCTTAAAGGGAAGGAATCCAAGGTGTCCTTCAAGCGGAAGCCGAAGGTGTCTTAGCCAGATCGGCATATAAATTGCTTTAGTTTTTCAAACTATTTGGTTAAATAGCGGGTTAATTATATTACGATAACAAACTGTACGTCATGAAATTATTTACAAAGATAATCGGTCTTTCACTGATCGCCGCGATTGTAGTCGCCTGCGCCACGGTTCCCCTTACCGGCCGCCGGCAGCTAAGCTTGGTGGATGATGCCGAAATCCAGCAACAGGCAGCACTCGTCTACCGAGATTTTTTAAGTGACCCTTCGACTAAGGTCATCAAGAGCAATTCGCAGGCGCAATTGGTGCAGCGCGTTGGCAAAAATATCGCGGGTGCAGTCAACCGGTTTTTAAGTGAGAATGGCTACGCCAACCAATATGATTTCAACTGGGAATTCAACCTCGTCGAAGAAGACCAGATTAACGCCTGGTGTATGCCTGGCGGCAAAGTAGCGGTCTATTCCGGCATCCTGCCGGTGACCCAAAATGAGGCGGGATTGGCTACCGTGATGGGACATGAAATCGCCCACGCAATCGCCAAACATTCGGCCGAACGGATGTCACAATCAATCGTTGCCCAGGCCGGTGGGGCGGCGGTCGGCATCGCTACAGCAGAGAAGTCAAATACCACCCGGTCGATTATCAACACAGCTTATGGATTGGGTGGACAGCTTGCGCTGCTGAGTTATTCTCGAAACCAGGAGAGCGAGGCTGACCGGCTTGGACTGGTATTTATGGCGATGGCTGGATACAACCCCAACGAAGCCATCGGATTTTGGGAGCGGATGGCCCAGGCCAAACAAGCCCAGGGGGGGGGCGCGCCGCCGGAGTTTCTGAGTACACACCCCAGCGATGCTCGCCGGATCAACGATATCCAAAAGCTGATACCCGAGGCAATGACGTATTACAAAAAATAATGACACGTTATCAATCGCGTTAGTACGGGACTAAGAGTTTAAGGCCGTCAACAGTGTTGTTACTACAATATTGCTGACGGCTTCTTTTTTTTGACCTTTGTCCGACCCCAGGCGCCGCTGCAACAAATGGCGATTGCGCGCACTTTTTCGTATGTTTGTGACATAATAAACTAACAGATGGCCTTAGGAAAAAAGGATATTGCAGGACTTCGGCAGGAATATAAATTGGGGCAATTGGATGAAGGCGAACTCTTAGCGGATCCGCTAGAACAATTCCGGCGTTGGTTCAATGACGCACTCGATTGCGGTGTCATGGAGCCCAATGCGATGGTTCTTGCAACGGCGTCGGCTGATGGACAGCCGGCTTCGAGGGTGGTCTTGCTCAAAGATATCGATCTGTATGGTTTGTGCTTTTATACGAATTACGAAAGCCGGAAGGGACTGGAACTATTACACAACCCGTGCGCTGCGCTGTTATTTTTTTGGCCCGAACTTCAGCGACAGGTTCGTGTGGAGGGTATCGCAGAGCGGTTACCCGAGGAGGCAGCAGATGCGTATTTTCAGTCGAGGCCGAAAGGAAGCCGGCTGGGCGCTCTGGCTTCGCATCAGAGCCGGGAAATTGCTTGCAGAAACGTGCTCGACGATCAATTGGCCAAACTTGAGGAAGCATATGCCGGTACCGAAGACGTACCGAGGCCGGCCTACTGGGGCGGATATCGGGTGCGGCCGCAACGGTTTGAATTCTGGCAGGGTAGAAGCAATAGGCTGCACGATCGGCTCGTATATAAAAAAGAGGAAAGTACATGGAAGGTAATCAGACTGGCGCCATGACGAATACGGTGGTTGCCGAAAAGGCCAAGACGCTATTAACAGCTCGATTTGGCGAAGACATTGTTGTTGAATCTTCCGGTGGCCTACAACCGGCCTTGTACCTCGCGCCGGAGCGATTGGTGGACGTCTGCTTCTTTTTGCGCGACCAGGAGGATTTATACTTTGATTTTTTGTCGTGCATCAGCGCAGTAGACGACGGAGTAGCCGCCGGAACGTTTACCGTAGTTTACCACCTTGCTTCGATCCCCTATAACCGGCAGTTGACACTTAAGGTGAAATTGGCCAATGACAGAAGATTGGACAATCTGCCCGTGGTGCCAAGTGTTAGCGCAGTCTGGCGAACGGCGGACTGGCATGAGCGAGAGGCGTTTGATTTAATGGGTGTCTTTTTTGAAGGTCATCCAGATTTACGGCGGATTCTATTGCCGGATGATTGGGAAGGCTATCCGTTGCGTAAAGACTATAAAGAAGCAGAAACGTACCACGGTATTGCAATTAAATGACGAAGCAATGGCTGACGACACAGCAATAAACACAGACACAAATCGATATCAGCAGGCCTTGCGGGCATATGAAGCCCGCCTCCAGGCCATCGGGTCAGAGGAGATGGTCATCAACATGGGGCCGCAGCATCCTTCTACGCATGGCGTATTGCGGCTGCAGCTGATTACCGACGGCGAAATTGTCAAGGAGGTGATCCCGCATTTAGGATACCTGCATCGATGCTTTGAAAAACACGCTGAGTCGATGAACTACGGAAAAACCATTCCGTTTACAGATCGAATGGATTATTTAGCATCGATGAACAATAGTCATGCTTTTGTGATGGGAGTAGAGCGGATGCTTGGAATCGAAAGGGAGATTCCTAAGCGGGTAGAATACATTCGCGTATTAGTATGCGAACTCAACCGGATCGCCTCGCACTTAATTGCTATCGGAACGTACGGCATCGACATCGGTGCGTTCACACCATTCATGTGGTGTTTCCGCGACCGTGAGCATATTATGAACATGCTGGAATGGGCGTCGGGTTCGCGAATGCTGTACAATTACATCTGGGTTGGCGGATTGTTTTACGATCTGCCCGTGGGATTCGAGGAGCGCTGCCGCGAATTTGTCGATTATTTCAAACCAAAACTAGTTGAACTGGACGAATTGCTGACCACCAACCAGATTTTCATATCGCGCACAGCAAATATCGGTGTGTTGCCACCGGAAGTTGCCATCAATTACGGTTGCTCTGGTCCAATGCTTCGCGCATCCGGTATTCGCTGGGATTTACGGCGGGCGGATGGATATTCGGTGTACCCAGAGCTTGATTTTGACGTGCCGGTCGGCAGCGGAGAGGTCGGCACCTTGGGGGATTGTTGGGACCGATATAAAGTGCGAGTCGATGAAATCCGCGAGTCGGTGAAGATTGTTGAACAGTGTTTGGAACGACTCACGGGTGCACTCAAGCGCACGCCCGATTTTGATCCGAGGGCGTTGGTGCCAAAAAAAGTGAACACCAAAGCACAGGACTATTATGTGCGGGCCGAAAATCCGAAAGGGGAGCTGGGTTTTTATTTTGTGACACAGGAAAAATCCGACATTCCGCACCGGGTGAAGGCGCGAGGCCCCAGCTTCAATAATTTGTCGGTTTTGCCTGAGCTGGCAAAAGGAGTTTTAATAGCAGATTTAATCGCAATATTGGGCTCCATCGACATCGTTTTGGGAGAGGTAGACAGATAGATAGCCGATTCGGACTAACAATTTTGTTTATATATGTCTGATTTACAGTTATTTTGTTGGTAACAAAAAATAAGTTAGAAATATTTGATTTATTGCAAATAAACGCTACCTTTGTGCCATCATAATTTAGGTTTATAATTGGTTAGTAAAGGTTTCCATTCTCCCCGTTTGGAAACCTTTCTTTTTAAACTGATTTTTACTTTATCCTATAATGGTTTAATGTTTATCGGGTTAGGGATATGCGATTCAATGACGTGTCGAAACTGGGCGATTGCGGCTCGAGATGTTCTTTTTGCTCGGAGCCTTTTTAGGAGGGTGCCGTATTATTTATTGGAGGGCTATAAACAACGCGGGTGCTGCAGTTTGCTGCAACACCCGCGATACTTGTGTAGTGTAATGATTGTTAGAAGTAAAACTGAACACCAAGTCTTGGTGCCAATGAGTTGGCATTAAGACCGAAAGAGTTGGTTGTCGTTTTAACGTCAGTCCCTTCTGCTTTGAAGGAGGCGTTTTCGTAGTACAAACCTCTTACGGAGAGTTCAATGCCAATTTTACTGGTTGGGAAGTACGCAAAGCCAGGCGCGAGCTGAACACCGTAGCTTTCTGTGTTGCCCAGGTCCGTATCACCAGCTTTTGCTGTTCCCCACGCCATAGGTACGGACAGTTGTCCGAAGAACTTGAAGTCGCCGTCGCCTTTGTACAAACGTGCAAACGGAGCCACGCTGAATGCGCTTAATTTATTGCCTTCGAAAAGGTCTGTAGCGGCCGTGTTTTCTTCGTAAGCGTATCCGATACCAGTACCGACGGCGAAATTGTTATTTACAAAATAACCTACGGAAGGGAGGATGCCTAAAGCATGGGCTTCCGCATCAGCGTCCTTTACTTTTGAATAGTCATACGAAACACTTCCGCCAAGGATAACTTTTCCTTTTTCGGTTTGTGCTTGTGCTGCAACGGTTACGGCGATAGCTGCTGATAAGGTTAAAAACAGTTTTTTCATTTTGTATAAATTTTTAATTAAAACCTCCAGTCGTATATTTTACTTTTTGACTGTTGAAATCAATTAATCAATCGAGGTGCCAAAAGTCGACTACGAAGTGGTTTTTTTGTCATGGATTTGTCGCTTTCGTTTTTCGGCCTTTAGGTACCTATAAAACGCATTGATTTAAAAATAATTAGGTTTTTATGCTGGTCAGATGCAGCAAGCGGAACGATGACATAGCGATGATAATTCAGTTGCAATGACCGTATTGACTTTTTGACAATATATGTCAGCTTCCATGACAAAAAAGCCAGACATGTCAGTGCCTGGCTTTTTACCCGATGCTAGAATACCTTATTATTCGAAATATTCTTTAATCCGTTCAAAGAATGTTTTTTCGCTTTTACCGGGCTGTGGTTTAAAATTCGGAGAGTTGCGCAGGTTTTCAAGCAGCTCCCTTTCAGATGGTGAAACCGCTTTGGGTGTCCACACATTCACATAGACCAGTTGGTCTCCCTTGTGGTAGGAGTTCACCTCTGGCACGCCTTTACCCTTCAGCCGAAGTATTTTTCCCGCCTGTGTTCCCGGTTCAATTTTAATTTTAGCCTTCCCTTCGATAGTCGGCACTTCCACGCTCGTCCCGAGTGTAGCATCGACGAAATTTATATAAAGGTCAAAAATGACGTTTGTACCATCCCGTTTGAGGGTTTCGTGTGGAATTTCCTCGATGAGTATAATCAGGTCGCCCGGAACGCCGCCCCTAGGTGCCGCATTGCCTTTGCCACTCATAGACAGCTGCATGCCCTCGCTTACACCAGCCGGGATATTTATACTGATGGTTTCTTCACCACGTACCAGACCATCTCCGTGACAAACGGTACATTTGGCAGATATCTCAACGCCCTCGCCATTACAGGTGGGACATGTGCTGGTCGTCTGCATCTGTCCGAGAATCGTGTTCGTCACGCGTCTTACTGCGCCGGTACCCCCGCAGGTCCGGCAGGTGTGAAATGACGATTTGTCTTTTGCGCCACTTCCGTCGCAATTGTTGCATACGACTTGTTTATTTACTTTAATTTTCTTCTCCGCCCCATGTGCGATCTCCTGTAAGGTAAGCTTTACCTTAATCCGGAGGTTGGAGCCTTTCGAAACCCGCCTTCCACTGCGCGAACCGCCGCCCCCAAAAAAGCTGTCGAAGGGGCTGCCGCCGCCACCGAAAATATCGCCAAACTGGCTGAATATGTCTTCCATATTCATGCCTCCGCCGGCACCGCCGAAGCCGCTAGAAGCACCGGCATGTCCAAATTGGTCATACCTACTCCGCTTTTCCGGATTACTAAGTACTTCGTAGGCTTCTGCTGCCTCTTTGAATTTTTCTTCGGCTTCCTTGTTATTCGGATTTTTGTCGGGATGGTATTTAATCGCCAGCTTACGGTAGGCCGATTTTATCTCAGCCTGGTCGGCGTTTCGCGATACACCCAGCACGTCGTAATAATCTCGTTTTGCCATGCTTGCTTATATGTTAATTTCCTACCACCACTTTGGCATGACGCAACACCTTGTCGTGTAGGTAATAGCCTTTTTCAATCTCGTCAATCACCTTGCCTTTTTGATCTTCATTTGGGGCAGGGATGCTTGTAATTGCTTCCTGTAGGTCAGCGTCGAACGGCTTGCCAATGGATTCCATTTCCTTCAGTCCCTGCAGGGCTAAGGTGTTTTTGAGTTTGTGGCTTACCAGGGAGACGCCTTCTTTAACGGCACTAATTTCTGTAGCGGTTTCTATTGCCTTCAGTGCGCGCTCGAAATCATCGATTATGGGAAGTAAGCTCGCAATGATATCTTTGCCAGCAGTCTGCATCAATTCGATCCGTTCTTTGGCGATCCGGCGTTTATAATTATCAAACTCGGCATAAAGACGTAGGTATTTGTCATTTGCATCTTTCAGTTCGGCGGCTAACTTTTCTTCCGCAGTAACTGAAGCCTCCGGCTCCGGGTTGGATTGCTCCGCGTTTAACGTTTTGCTGCTATCCAAATTTTCGTCCGCTAACTGCTCTTCCTGGTTGCGCATCTCCTTTTCGTTTACTTGATCGTTATCTGTATTGCTTTTCTTTTTATTTGCCATATCGTCTGAACTAGTTTAGCCCGTCGTTGATGCTTCAATTTCACTGCCAATGGTCAAAAGCCGCCAGCATGTCAGGTTATCATGTAGAAAACTAACAAAATGGCGGACAGGAATAGGCTTGTCGGTACTGTCATGATGCCGCGATCGTGACATGATCGTGCAGGGCCCCGTCGGCCGTTTTTATGATACGCGATGGCATATTCCGGATGATCTGATAGTCGTGGGTCGCCATCAAAATTGAGGTGCCCGCGCGACTGATTTCCTTGAGTAATAATACAATTTCTTCGGAGGTCTCGGGATCCAGGTTTCCCGTCGGCTCATCTGCTAAAATTATCTCTGGATTATTTAATAGCGCCCGTGCTATCACAACCCGCTGCTGTTCACCGCCAGATAGTTCATGCGGCATCTTTTTCAGCTTAGAGCGCAGGCCTACTTTTTCCAACACGTCGAGCATTCGGCTTCTAATGAGCCCCTTATCTTTCCATCCGGTCGCACGGAGTGCAAATTCGAGATTCTTTTCTACCGTGCGATCTGTGAGCAAATGAAAGTCTTGGAATACGATGCCCAATTTCCGGCGAAGGTAAGGAACATCACGCTCGCTGAGCTTTTTGAGATCAAAGCCCGCGACCATACCTTCGCCACTGGCGATGTGGAGGTCACCGTAGATAATTTTCAGGAGACTGCTCTTTCCGCTACCGGTCTGCCCGATAAGGAAAACAAACTCGCCTTTGTCAATTTTCAAATTGACATTGGAAAGAACCAAATGTCTCGGCTGGTAGATGTCTACGTTTTTAAGTGTGATTACCGTCTCGCCAATCATATGTTATAGCTCTAATTTCTTAATCTGTCCAAAAGGCAACTCCCTGATGACCGCCATAATTTCAGCTGCCTTGTCCCCGAGTCCAAGCTTTTCGAGCGATTTATCTGGCCGGTCTACTCGAAAATAGGCCAGCAACGTAAATGCGTCGTCACGCAATTGGACGTAATCCGGTATTTTGGCTACGCCTTTGACCTTTATGACATACATGTGCCGCAAAGTTAGCATTATTTGCCCGGATATTCAATGTTTTCCGGGCGTGACGTTAGTCTTTGGTTGAGCGAAGGTTGGCCAAAAATTCGAGGGTATTTATGCCATCCGCATAATCGTCCAATTCAGGTTGCTGACTTTGTCCGAAACGGAATACGGGTGTTGGAACGGGCAAATCTTCATTGGCGACTATGCATTGCAACTGCGGCGCTAATTCCGATAACCGTGCGGAGAGGTCGGCCGTCGTTGCATATTCTTCTTCATACAGCACCGCTAAGGGCGACGCAGTACGTGCGTCGCGTTTGACGAGTAAAAATCCGTTGTCGTAGTGCTGGTCGCCGTTGATCAGATAAATGGATTTGTTGTAATCGTAATTGTTCTGATATTTATGATGGTCCATAACAGCGGAATACGATGCTATCCCTTCGAAAAATTCAGCAATATTGTAGCCTTTTGGGAGAAACAACTTGGAGACATTGCGACAGCCTAAACCAAAATAATCGAAAATATCGTGCCCCAATTTCTGAAAGTCGGCCGCTTGTTCGCGTCCAGTCAATACCGCAGCGCTATTACGATTTTTTCTAATAATGCGTGGCTTTTGACCGAAATAATACTCGAAATACCGGGCGCTATTGTCGCTTCCTGTTGCAATTACCGCGTCGAATTCCGTTAAGCGCTCAGTCAGTTGGATTTGTTTGCCAAAGTTTGGTTCGATGTCCTGTAATTGCCGAAGGATGTGTGTGGTGAGGTGTGTATCGGAAGCGGATAATTTGATTTGCGCCCGGTAGCCCGCGCAGAGTACACATAAAATATCGTGAAAACCCACCAACGGTATATTTCCAGCAAGTACCAATCCGACTGTTTTGTTCGGCTCGCCGTCGAATGAATAGGGCGTTAACCAATTTCCAAGTTTCTGTTGCGATAAGTTGTGCGCGAGCGCACTAACGGCCTTTTCTACGTTGGGTAACGTAAACCAGGGATTATGATATGTGCTGGTATTCAGTGCTTCCCGTAATTTAGCGTCGTCCGATAGGAGATAGGTGCCCAATTTGGCGAAGGCTTCTATTCGTTGTTGCTTTGTCAAAATCTCAATTTTTGGACCGGAATTACTTAATTAATGTTGTATATTTGCTCCTTTGAAGGCGGTTGGTTAAAAAGACGACTAATCCGATAGTTAAACGTCTTTTGCCATTTGCTTACAAAAATAAGTTTTTTGTTTTTATCATCTATTGAAAGGACATAAATGGCAATTAAAATAACAGAAGAGTGCATCAATTGCGGGGCTTGCGAACCGGAATGCCCGAACAACGCAATTTATGATGCGGGGGTAAGCTGGCGGTTTTCTGAAGGCACCGGTTTAAGCGGGATTATTGATTTCGGAGACGGTACCACACTGGATGCTGATGAAGAGCAAACGGCGTTATCTGATGAGGTCTATTATATTGTCTCGGATAAGTGTACGGAGTGCGTGGGTTTTCATGATGAGCCGCAATGCGCTGCCGTTTGTCCGGTTGATTGTTGTGTGGACGATGAAGACGTACGAGAAACCGAGGAGGAGCTGCTGGCCAAAAAAGCTTGGTTACACGGCGAATGACGGTTATTTTTTAATAAAAAGATTAGATAAAAGCAAAAATAAGCAAAACGGTTAGAACCGTTGCTATACAACGCTTTATAAAATAGTAGTCTTAGTTTGGAACTTCGTGTCTGATAGGTTTTGGGCTTGAAAATACAAAGTTAGGTTACTAATTCGTTACCGATTGACAAAGGCAACATTATAACGTAACTGATTATATTTCAGTCTTCTGCACCCCTTTCTACATTGCCTTGTAACTCAATGTAATTTAATTTTAAACGTTAAACATTTGAGTTATGGAGCAGGCAAAAAAATCCACGTTCAAGCTGCTTTTCTACCTGAAAAAGAATGAACTGAAAAAGAACGGTAATGCGCCAATTATGGCACGTATTACTATTGATGGAACACCCAAAACTTTCGGAACAAAGTTAGAAATCAACCCCAATATTTGGGATTTGAAATTCGGAAGAGTTGAGGGCAAGAGTGCAAAAGCATTAAGCATTAACCAAAAGCTGGATAACATACGGGGACGTATCGACAAGATTTACGAAGATATGCTGAAGCACGAGGGCTTTGCTACTTCACAGAAAGTAAAGTTGTCATTTTTGGGTGTTGGCGTAATGGAGGATGCTATACTAAAAGTATTCAGGGAACAAAATCAAGAGTTTCAAAAAATGGTCGCTAAGGGAAAACGCTCCCAAAGCACTTATAGCAAGTACAACACAGTTTATAACCACCTTAGTGAGTTCATAAAGGAGCGTTATCATAGGGATGATATGGCTTTCCGGGAGCTTACTTCTGATTTTATCCGGGAGTTTGATTTCTTTCTTCGCATTGATAAGGAATGTACCCATAATACAGTTTGGGTTTATAATCGAGTTTTTGTACGGTGTAGAATAAACAGTAACATTTAAAACAAGCAGCATTAGCATTATGTCAGCAGTAATAGAAACAATTTATCAGGGGAACTATAAATGTACCACCCAATCGCCTTTAAACGAAGACCCCATTACCACAAAGGCAGCCCAATTTTCGCCAGTAGATTTACTGGCAAGCACATACGGTAGCTGTCTTTTGGCAACCATAGATTATGAAGCCCGCAAAAAGCAGTTTCAAACGCCCGGTATTCGGAGCGAAATTACCTACGAAATGAGCGAAGACGGTTCACAGCTTGGAACCGTACACGTTAAAATATTCTTTGGCAACGAGTACACAGACGAGCAAAAGCAAATCATTGAATTTGGCGCCCAAAATCTTTGCCACGTCGGAAGAAGCATCAACCCCGATGTAAAAAAAGAATTTGAGTTTATCTACAATTAAAAAAATAATAGAAATGGATATAGCAGATAAAATAAAGTCCGATAAGCCTACATTAATAAATTTTCACGCCACTTGGTGCAGTCCTTGTGTTATGATGAAACCACACATCGAGGAAGCTGCCGAAACATTGGGCGATAAAATACACTACGAGCGTATTGACATTGACCAAAACCGTGATTTGGCAGAACTGTTCCAAATCAGAAGCGTACCCACGACCATTATATTTAAGGACGGAGAAGTAAAATGGCGGCAGTCGGGCATTTTCCCGGCATCTGCTTTGGTAACATTAGTGACAGAACAGTTATAATCAAAAGTTTAACTTTGTAAGCTATTAGCATTGTTGATTACCATCAACCCAAAACACATTTTTCGGTAGTCTTATAAGGGTAGCAATATGGAAGCATTAAATAAAAAACAGCATTGGGAAACAATATATGAAACCAAAAGCCCCGAACAGGTAAGCTGGACACAGGAAGTACCGAAAACTTCACTGGACTTTATTTATTCGTTCGGAGCAGATAAAAAGGCTCGCATTATTTGATATTGGCGGTGGCGACAGCAAATTGGTGGATTACCTGCTGGATAACGGTTATGAAAACATAACCGTTTTAGACATTTCAGCCAAAGCCCTGGACAGAGCCAAAGACCGCTTAGGCGACAAAGCCGCAAAAGTAAATTGGGTAGTCAGCGACGTTACCGAATTTGCGCCGGACACGGCTTTCGATATTTGGCACGACAGGGCAACATTTCATTTTCTGACGACCAAAGAACAGGTTGCTAAATACCTCGATATTGCAAGGCAGAGCGTAAACGGCTATATGACCATCGGTACGTTTTCAACAAACGGACCGACGAAGTGCAGCGGGCTGGATATACAGCAGTACGATGAACAAACTTTGACGGCAGAACTGGAAAACGGTTTTGATAAATTAAAGTGCATTACGGAAGACCATACTACGCCATTCAATACCACGCAGAATTTTTTGTTTTGCAGCTTTAAACGACAAATGAATTAAATAATCAGACCGGAGCGCAATGGATAAGAAGATATTGATTGTAGGGATTGGCGGTGTGGGTGGATATTTTGGCGGTTTACTTGCCCTATATTTCCACGAGCGAAACGATGTATCTGTTTACTTTATGGCAAGAGGCGAAAACCTCAAAGCGATACAACAAAACGGTTTATTGGTCGCAAAAGGAGATACCCGGTTTTATGCCCATCCCGACAGGGTTTCGGACAACCCTTTGGATTTCGGAAAAGTAGATTACATCATCCTTTGCACCAAAAGCTATGACATTGAAGCAACCGCACAAAGGTTAAGCAGTTGTATAAAAGACGATACCGTTTTTCTGCCATTGCTCAACGGTGTGGACAGTGCCGAAAAGATAAAGGCAATGTACCTCGATAACCTCATTGCCGACGGCTGCGCCTATATTATTTCCCGGCTGGTCGCACCCGGTCAGGTACAGAATTTGGGGAATAACCAAAACATCATTTTCGGTGTACAACATACCGATGATGCCCGTTTGGATTTCTTAAACGAAGCGTTCCGGCAAGCAGGCGTTGAGGCAACGCTTACAAAAGATATTGCCGCTAAGATTTGGGAGAAGTTCATCTTTATATCGGCTACGGCTACCATTACTTCGTATTACAATAAAACCTTTGGCGGTATAAAGCAATGCGAAGATTGCAGCAAAGATTTACGCCAGCTTATAGACGAGTGCTGCCTTGTAGCCCAACACAAAAACATTGCTTTGCCTGCTGACATTAAAGAAAGGGTATGGAATAAGTTTTTAGACCTTTTGCCCGAAGCCACTACTTCGATGCACTCCGATTATCTGGCAGGCAAAAAACAGACGGAAGTACAATCATTGACCGGATATATCGTAGCGCAAGCCGACAAGTATCATATTGAAGTACCTAAATACAGGGAAATGTACCATCGGCTTGTCAATAAGTAAACCCTTAAAAAAACTGAAGAATGGAAGAACTGGAACAGATTGCAGAATTTAAGTCTTCGCCCGAACTGATAGCGAAGCTCTATCAATTCGGCATCCGCAAAACGTATGAAGCCGGAAGCATCATCCTGAATGAAAACGCTTCCATACGCTCCATTCCTATTGTTACCAAAGGAACGCTGAAAGTTATCCGCACAGAGGAAGACGGCAGGGAAATTCTGTTGTATTACATCAAAGCCGGAGAAAGCTGCATTATGTCTTTTTTGGGCGGTATGCACAATGAAACCAGCAAGGTAAAAGCCGAAGTGGAAGAAGATGCCGAAATCCTTTTTCTGCCGATGGATAAAGTCGCATTGTTCATCAAAGAATACCCGCAATGGCTGGAATATATCTTTCGTTTGTACCACAAGCGTTTCGAGGAATTGTTGGAGATTGTCAATGCCATCACTTTTAAAAAGATAGATGACCGCTTACTGGCTTTGCTCCGCAAGAAGCAGGAACTTACCGGAAACAATATCCTGAACATTACCCACGAACAGTTAGCCAATGAATTGGGTACTGCCCGTGTAGTCGTTTCCCGTCTGCTCAAACAGTTGGAAGAAATGGGAACCGTTCGATTGGGCAGGAACAAAATCACCCTTATGTAACAAATGTAACTGTACAGGTTTTTGAATTGGTGCAAATTTGTAGTATCAATTCAAGAACTTTATGGATATAGCGGGGTATTCGGCATCTATTTTTATTGGTATTTCTTTAGGGCTAATCGGCGGCGGCGGCAGTATTCTTACTGTTCCGGTGCTGGTTTACCTGTTCAGCCTCGATGCGGTGCTGGCTACCGCTTATTCTCTTTTTATCGTTGGCGCAACGAGCGTTGTCGGCTCACTTTCCTATTTCAAAAAAGGATTGGTCAATATCAAAACAGCTATCGTTTTCGGTATTCCGTCCATAGCTGCTATTTTTCTCACAAGAGAATATATACTTCCCGCTATCCCGCAGCACGTCTTCACTATCGGGAGCTATACCGTAACCAAAAACATTTTACTGATGCTGCTCTTTGCCGTACTGATGATTGTAGCATCGTACAGTATGATAAAGAAAGACAGGCAGAAAAATGAGGAAGCCCTGCAAAATCAGTCGCTCCATTACCTCCAAATTCTTTTACAGGGAATTTTTATCGGCGTAATTACGGGGCTGATTGGCGCAGGTGGCGGCTTCCTGATAATACCTGCTTTGGTAAACCTGCTGAAATTGCCAATGAAAACAGCCGTAGGCACATCATTGGTTATCATTTCCATCAATTCATTAATGGGCTTTTTGTTTTCCCTGTCGCATACTTCAGTACAGTGGGGATTTTTACTAAGCATTGCCGCTATTGCCATTATCGGCATCCTCATAGGCAGCTACCTTTCTACTAAAATAAAAGCGAACAAGCTAAAGCCCGCTTTCGGTTGGTTTGTGCTGGTAATGGGTATTTACATCATTATTAAAGAAACCTTGATAAAATAGGCTTGTGTGACCAAAGTAGCTGTACAGGCGAAATAAGTAACGGAAATTTGCAGTATTAAATGAATAAATAACGATTAAAAATAAAGGACTATGTTTTTTGAACACGTTTATGATAAGAGTTTGGCACAGGGCAGTTACCTGATAGGCTGTCAGGCTACGGGCGAAGCCATCGTAATAGATGCCCAAAGGGATATAGATATATATCTCGACATTGCAAAACAAAACAATTTGCGTATCACGCACATTACAGAAACCCACATACACGCAGACTTTCTCTGCGGTTCGAGGGAATTGGCGGCAGTAACCGGAGCAACGATGTACCTTTCGGACGAGGGAGGCGAAGACTGGCAATATCAGTTCCCGCATAAGGGGCTGAAAGACGGCGATGTGATTAAGGTAGGCAACCTCACACTGGAGGTAATGCACACACCCGGACACACGCCCGAAAGCATCAGCTTTTTGCTGACCGACCACCCTGCAACGGACAAGCCCGTAATGGTATTTACAGGCGATTTCGTATTCATCGGCGATATAGGTCGCCCCGATTTGCTGGAAAAAGCCGCAGGGCTTATCGGAACAAAAGAAGCCGGAGCAAAACAGATGTTCCAATCGTTGAAAAAGTTTGCCGCATTGCCCGAATATGTACAGGTATGGTCGGCACACGGAGCAGGTTCAGCTTGCGGAAAGGCTTTGGGAGCGGTACACAGTTCGACCGTTGGTTATGAAAAAATCCGTAATTGGGCGTTCCAATATGGCGAAGACGAAAAAGGCTTTACCGATTACCTGTTAGCCGACCAGCCCGAGCCGCCTAAATATTTTGCGATGATGAAGCACCTCAATAAAGTACCTCGTACTTTGTTGGTTGAAGTGCCGAAACACCCGAAATTGAGCAAAGAGCAGTTTATTTCCGCTTATGAAAAAGGCATTAAGGTCATAGATACCCGCAATAAAGTGGATTTTGCCAACGGCTTTATTCCCAACAGCCTGAACATTCAGGGCAATAACTCCTTTTCTACGTGGTGCGGTTGGTTGCTGAACTATCAGGAGCAGTTTATATTGGTAGCCGATGACAGCCAAATGGAAGACCTGACCCGTAAGCTGATGCGTATCGGCTTGGACAATATTTACGGTTACATTTCAGATGTCAATGATTTGGGTATTGAACTGAAAACAGCAAATGTGATTTCGTTGGACGAATTTAAAACCTACATAGGCAAAGATAATGTACAGATAGTAGATGTTCGGGGAGTAACGGAGTATGAAGCCGGACACGTTGAGGGAGCAGAAAATGTGTTTGTCGGAACATTGCCGGACAACCTGGATAAAATCAGTAAAGACAAGCAGGTGGTCATTCACTGTCAGGCAGGCGACCGTTCGGCAGTAGCGTATTCCATTCTTGCCAAAAATGGTTTTGAAAACGTAAAGAACTTTTCGGGCGGAATGAAAGAATGGCTGGCAGCCAATGGTAAGACAACGGACTGTACTTGTACTAACGCTTAAAATTTGAAATATGTCGTATGTCAAAGCAAGGTGTTAGACTAATTTTAATCGCAATAACAGTAATAACAATGTTTGGAATTTTTAAAAATATGTTTGCACCGACAGACAACAGCGAATTGAAAGAAGCTGTAAATAATGGTGCGTTTTTAGTGGACGTTCGCACACCTGCCGAGTTTTCGGCAGGCAGTGTGAAAGGAGCGGTAAACATTCCGTTGGATAAAGTATCGAGCCAATTAGCCAAATTCAAAGACAAGAAAAATATCGTTGTCTTTTGCCGTAGCGGAAACCGAAGCGGACAGGCAAAAAACATTTTGGAACAGAACGGTTTTCGGAATGTGACCAACGGTGGAACGTTGCAAAATGTAAATCAGGAACTTAATAATAAATGATGAAAGCTTTTTGGGACGAACGATATAGCGGAAAGGATTTTGTATATGGAGAAAATCCAAACGAATACCTAAAAGCGAAACTAACGGAGCTACGTAAGGGTAAAATCCTACTACCCGCAGAGGGAGAAGGAAGAAATGCCGTATTTGCTGCAAAATCAGGCTGGATGGTTTCAGCCTTTGACCAAAGCACTACTGGAAAGAAAAAAGCGGAGAGATTGGCTCAAAAAAACGAGGTAGCAATCGACTATACTATTTCAGATTTGGAAGATATCCGGTATCCCGAAAATTCATTTGATGTATTGGCTTTGGTGTATGCACATTTTCATTCGGAAAAAAGAACGGCATACCATCAAAAATTAAGCACTTATCTAAGGAAAGGTGGTACACTCATTTTGGAAGCTTTTGGGAAGCGTCACATGGAAAACCAAAAGATAAATCCAAATGCGGGTGGGCCGAGGAACGTAGCAATGCTTTATAAACTGGAGGAATTAATGTCCGATTTTGAGGGGTTTGAATTTCTTGAAGCTATCGAAACCAAAACGGAACTGAATGAGGGGAAGCATTATCTGGGAGAGGCCGATGTAGTAAGAATTTTCGCCATAAAAAAATAGTATGTAGGCGCAACGGTTATAGTATCTGCCTTTTAGTATCAACACTCTTAAACGGAAAAGACAATGAAAAACTATTTGAAGAATTGGAATTTTATGCGGGTGCTGCGTTTGGCATTGGGCATCATTATTATTGTACAGGGTATCATGGCAAACGCATGGTTGCTCGTGGGATTGGGCGGTCTGTTCTCCCTGATGCCTTTGATGAATACGGGTTGTTGCGGTGTATCGGGTTGCAGTACACCTGTTCCGAGAAGCAATAAAAAAACAGAAGATATCACGTATGAGGAAGTTCGGTAAAAAACATCTGTCCACCCTGATAGGCATGACAATCGGTGCAGTCGCAGGCTATTTATATTGGAAGTTTATCGGGTGCAACACGGGTAGTTGTGCCATTACTTCCAACCCGGTAAACAGCACCTTGTATGGAGCCGTAATGGGTGGGTTTCTATTATCAACATTTAAAAAAAGACAAAAAGCAATATGACGTTTCAGGAAATAATCAACAGCGATAAACCTGTATTGGTAGATTTCTTTGCCGAGTGGTGCGGCCCCTGCAAAATGATGTCGCCCATTCTCGAAGAATTAAAAGGGCGCATTGGCGATAATGCAAGTATCATTAAAATTGATGTGGACAAGAACCCACAGGCAGCAGCAGCTTTTCAGGTACGTGGTGTACCTACGCTCATTATATTTAAAAACGGTGAAATACGCTGGAGGCAATCGGGTGTTTTTCCGGCAAATGAATTAGAAAGGCTAATTAACGAAAACAGATAAAATATAAATGTTAGAATTTTTAAAACAACCGTGGGCTTGGTACGTCGCAGGCCCATTGGTGGGGCTTACCGTACCCTTACTTTTAATCATCGGTAACAAATCATTCGGTATCAGTTCCTCACTACGACATATATGTGCCTCGTGTGTACCTGCCAATATTCCGTTCTTTAAGTACGATTGGAAAAAAGAAGCGTGGAACCTGTTTTTTGTATTTGGTATATTTTTAGGCGGAGCCATCGCCATAAACCTGTTTTCCAATCCCAACCCCGTTGAGGTCAATCCGAAATTAGCAGAAGAATTGGCAGGTTACGGCATTACCAGCTATAACAACCTAATCCCTGAAGACATCATTAATTGGCAGTCTTTATTTACGCTGAAAGGCTTTATACTAATGGTAGCCGGAGGTTTTTTGGTAGGCTTTGGCACACGCTATGCAGGAGGCTGTACAAGCGGACACGCCATTATGGGTTTGTCTAATTTACAGTTGCCTTCGCTGATTGCCACCATTTGTTTTATGATTGGCGGTTTCATTATGGCAAACCTCATTTTACCGACTATTCTTTCACTTTAACCCCAACAAGAAATGCAACAAAATACAGATACAGAAAAAGATTTACAGCTTCGTGAGTTAGATGCGATGTGTGTAAACGAAAGCCGTTTGGAACACAAATGGTATCACAACCTGAAATACCTGGTCATCGGAATACTGTTCGGTATCGTCTTTGTAAAATCGGAAGTAGTCAGTTGGTATCGCATACAGGAAATGTTTCGCCTGCAATCGTTCCATATGTACGGCATTATCGGGAGTGCGGTCATAACAGGTATGATTTCCGTTTTCCTGATAAAGAAATTCAACATCAAAACCATTTACGGCGAGCCGATTAAAATTGCTCCCAAAACATTCAACAAAGGACAAATCTATGGCGGTTTGATTTTCGGTTTGGGTTGGGCAATGACCGGAGCTTGCCCCGGTCCGTTGTTTGCACAAATCGGAACAGGTGCAACCGTCATTGCCGTTACCTTATTGAGTGCCATTGCAGGTACTTGGGTGTACGGTAAATTAAGAGAGAAACTTCCCCACTAAACAACGGTTATGTATCGGGTTAAAAGATTGCTGATAACGGCGATATGGATGGCTATTGCCCAAACTTTACAGGCACAGCATCATTACAATGCTTGGTTTCGCAGTACGTTGAGCGTTCCTGTCGGCGAAAAATTCAAAGTAGATAACGAGTTTCAGCACAGACGGCAAAACGGCTTTGAAAACGAAAATATGTTGGACAAAAATCTGATGTTCACATACAGAACTTGGGTGCATTACCAACACAGCGAAGACGTGAAATTTTCCGTGTCGCCATTTGCCTATTTTCAGCATTACAGGATTATCCAAAATCATTCGGACGAAACAGCAAAACCAAACAGCGAAGTCCGTTTTTCGACAGCCGTTGAATTACAGCACGAATTGTTGGATAGGTTTTACATCGTGGACAGGTCAGCCCTTGAATACCGTATTTTTAGCAGTAACCAACCCGATATTACACGGTTAAGAAACCGCTTTGGCTTTCGGTACGACTTTACCGAAAGGCTGAAAGTGGGCATTTTTGATGAATTGCTTTTTAACCTTTCAGGTACGACCTATCATCACTTTTTTGACCACGACCGTTTAGGATTGAATGTAGAGTACAAAGTTTTGTCTAACCTAAAATTTGACATCGGTTATATGCACATTGCCCGGTTACCTTTGGCAAGCACAACTAAGCTGTACGAAGACAACCTCTATCTGAATTTGACCTATCAACTGAAAAAACATAAAAAAGGAGGATAACCGCAAATCATTCCCATTATGTGACAAAAGTAACAGTACGGGGAGAACAGATAGTTTAAATTTGCAGATTAAGAATTTCTAAAAATGAGGAGCTATGCTGAACAAAGCAAATGTAACAACGGTCATATTCTTATTGGTGCTGTTGTTCACACAAGGAAATAAATTACAGGCACAAAGCTATTTTTTTGAGCGTGTATATGATGAAACGCTGGCACAGGCAAGTTTTGTGATAGGCGATTTGAATACCAAAGAAGCCATTGTTATTGACCCGAAGCGGGATATAGATACCTATTTGGAAATTGCCAAAACCAATAACCTGAACATAACCAAAGTAGCTGAAACGCACATCCACGCCGATTTTTTAAGCGGTTCCCGTGAACTGGCAGCCGTTACCGATGCAGAGCTGTTCCTGTCCGACGAGGGCGGAACAGACTGGCAATATCAGTTTCCGCACACAGGGCTGAAAGACGGAAGCATTATCACAATCGGGCAGGTGGAACTGAAAGTAATGCACACACCCGGACATACGCCCGAAAGCATTACTTATTTGGTAAGAGATACCAAAATTCCCGCCACACCACAAAGAGCCATTACCGGAGATTTTATTTTCGTGGGCGATGTAGGTCGTCCCGATTTACTGGAAAAAGCAGCCGGACAAGTCGGCTCGCAGGAGCTTGGCGCAAAACAGTTGTATGCTTCCATTCAAAAGTTTTCCCAATTGCCTGATGATTTGGAAATATGGGCAGGACACGGAGCAGGTTCATTCTGCGGAAAAAGTTTAAGCACCATTCCGCAATCTACATTAAAGGAAGAAAAGCAGAACAGCAAAGCCTTTCAGTTTAAAAACGATGAAAAAGGGTTTGTAAAATATATCTTGGACGGACAGCCGACCCCGCCCAAATATTTTGCCGTGATGAAGCACCTCAATAAAGTGGAACGTCCGTTGCTGATACAAGTTCCTATGCACCCGAAGCTCAACCAGACGGCATTTCAGAAAGCAATAGACAACAATCTCCTGATCATTGATACCCGAAGCAAAGATGAGGTTGCCAAAGGACACGTTCCAAACAGTATTCATATAGCAAACAGTAATTCTCTTTCTACATGGATGGGGTCATTGGTTGACTACCAACAACAATTGGTTTTGATAACCAATGAACGACACACGGAGGATCTGACCCGTAAGCTGATGCGTATCGGAATGGATAATATCTACGGTTTTGTAACCGACTTGGAGAAAATGAATATTGAATTGGAGAAATCTGACCTCGTTAATATCGGGGAACTGAAAAAGCATTTAGACAAAAAGGATGTACAGATCATAGATGTACGAACCGAAAGCGAATATAACGTCGGACATATCAAAGGCGTGGAAAATATTGTTTTGACTTCTTTAGAAAACAATATAGCCAAAATCAGTAAAGACAAACCTGTTATCGTGCATTGTCAAAGTGGAGCACGTGCTGCGATGGCATACTCCATTTTGAAAAGAAACGG